>JAAGKN010000946.1_pt1 | contig 93420 bp, 95 predicted proteins | sample 6206371 | NCBI WGS metagenome assembly JAAGKN01 (sample SAMN11533720, study PRJNA540317) | gut metagenome | isolation source: fecal pellets from male and female animal of same cohort | host: Peromyscus leucopus | place: USA:CA | collected 2017 | reverse complement strand
AAATGAAAAAGGTCTTGGAATGGCAGGATTAAATTTTGTAGGAAATGCACATTATAACGAAAAAATTGAAGGAAAATATAACATAGCACAATTTGAATTTATTCCTTGGATTTTAAGTCAATGTGCAAGTGTTAAAGAGGCAAAAGAATTAATAGAAAAAATTAATTTGTTAAATACACCATTTAATGATAATTTACCTGTTGCACAATTACATTGGATTATTTCAGATAGTAATTCTTCAATAACTGTTGAATCAGTAAAAGATGGAATTAAAATATATGAAAATCCTGTTGGAGTATTAACTAATAATCCACCTTTTGATATGCAAATGTTTAATTTAAACAATTATATTAACTTATCTGCAAAGTCACCAGAAAATAATTTTTCAAAGAATTTAGATTTAAAAACATATAGTAGAGGAATGGGAGCTTTGGGACTTCCAGGAGATTTATCTTCACAGTCTAGATTTGTAAGAGTAGCATTTACAAAAATGAATTCTATTTCTAAAAATGATGAAAAATCAAGTGTTAGTCAATTTTTTCATATTCTTAATTCAGTAGATCAACAAAGAGGATGCTGTGATATGGGAGAAGGAAAATATGAGATAACAATTTATACATCATGTTGTAATGCAACAAAAGGAATATACTATTATACTACTTATGATAATCATCAAATTACAGGTGTAGATATGAATAAAGAAAATTTAGATGGAAAAGAACTTATACGTTATCCACTAATTCAAGAAGAACAAATAAATATTATAAACTAAAAGAAATTAAGTAATAAATAATATTCTGAAAGGAGGAGAACGTGGCTTTAATAGGTGTAAACAATTTAACTTTTGGATATGATGGCAGTTTAAGTAATATATTTGAAAATGTGTCATTTAATATAGATACAAGTTGGAAACTAGGATTAATAGGAAGAAATGGAAAAGGAAAGACTACGTTTTTAAAACTGTTACTTGGAAAATATGAATTTAAAGGAACAATAACAAAAAATGTAGATATAGATTATTTTCCATTTGAAGTAATAAATAAAAATAGAATGGCAATAGAGATAGTAAATGAAATAGCGCCAAATGCTCAAGACTGGGAAATTATTAAAGAAATGAATTTACTTAATACAGATTCGGAAGTACTTTATAGAAACTTTAATTTATTAAGTGGTGGAGAACAAGTAAAAATATTATTAATAAGTTTATTTTTAAAAGGTAATAATTTTTTACTTATAGATGAACCTACAAATCATTTAGATATTGAAACAAGAGATAATTTAGTTAGAATATTTAAATAAGAAAAAAGGATTTATATTAGTATCTCATGATAGAAATTTCTTAGATAAAGTTGTAGATCATATTATTTCATAAATAATACTAATATTGAAATACAACAAGGTAATTTTTCATCTTGGAAGGAAAATAAAGATAGACAAGATAATTTTGAAATGACACAAAATGAAAAATTACAAAAAGATATAAACAGACTTGAAATTGCATCAAAAAATGCGGCTAGTTGGTCAAGTGATGCTGAAAAATCCAAATATAAGTCATCTAATTCGGAAACAACAATAGATAGAGGCTTTGTAGGACATAAAGCTGCAAAAGTAATGAAAAAGTCAAAAGTAATGGAGCAAAGAATTCAAAAAGCAATAGACGAAAAAAATAACTTACTTAAAAATATAGATAGAAATGATAGCTTGAAAATTATTCCACTAGAAAGTAATAAAAATTCATTAGTTATAGCAAATAATTTACAAGTTAAATATGATGATAAAGCAATTTTTTCTCCAGTTTCGTTTGAGATTAAAAATGGAGATAGAATTGCAATAGTTGGAAAAAACGGAGTAGGAAAATCAAGTATACTAAAAGCTATTTTAGGTAAAGAAATGAAATATGATGGAGAGCTTAAAGTTGCAAATGACTTAAAGATATCTTATGTGTCACAAACTACAGAAAACTTAAAAGGTAATTTAAAAGATTTTGCACAAGAAAATAGTGCAGATGAAAGCATTTTTAAAGCAATGTTATCTAAAATGGGATTTTCAAAATTGGATTTTGATACAAATATTCAAGAAATGAGTGAAGGGCAAAAAAAGAAAGTTTTAATTGCAAAAAGTATATCAGAACAAGCTAATATTTATATATGGGATGAACCATTAAATTATATAGATATATTAACAAGAGAACAAATAGAAGAGGCAATTTTAAAATATAATCCTACTCTAATATTTGTTGAACATGATGAAACTTTTATACAAAAAGTAGCAACAAAAATTGTAAATATTGAAAAATAATATGGGAGGAATAAGTAATATGGAAAAACAAACAGCAGGTAGAGATAATTTAGGAAAGTTAGCTCCAAAATTTGCTGAATTAAATGATGATGTGTTATTTGGAGAAGTATGGTCAAGAGAGTCAAAACTTTCTTTAAGGGATAGAAGTATGATTACAATATCCGCACTTATGGCTCAAGGATTATTTCCACAGCTAAAGTCACATTTAATTATGGGCAAAAAACATGGAGTAACAAAAGAAGAAGTTGTAGAAATAGTTACACAACTTGCATTTTATACAGGTTGGCCAAAAGCTTGGAGTACATTTCCATTAATTGCAGAAGTATATGGAGATGGAGATGTAAAAGATACTCATGGTGGGGCTTTTGGACTTGGAGAACCAAACGTGAATTTTGCAAAATATTTTATAGGAAATTCATATTTAAATCCACTTGCAAAAACAGATAATGTATTTATTGCAAATGTAACATTTGAACCAGGATGTAGAAACAATTGGCATATACATAAAGCAGATAAAAATGGTGGCCAAATATTAATTTGTGTAGATGGAGAAGGTTGGTATCAAGAAGAAGGAAAAGAGGCTCAAAGTTTGAAAGTAGGAGATGTAGTAACAATTCCTGCAAATGTAAAACATTGGCATGGAGCAAAAAAAGATTCTTGGTTTAGTCATTTAGCAGTAGAAGTACCAGGAGAAAACACATCAAATGAATGGTGTGAGTCTGTAACAGATGAGGAATATAATAAATTATAATACATAAAAATCTTAAAAAAGTAAATCTTATTATATGAGATTTACTTTTTCTATGGTATAATATATAAAATAGTAAACTTGAAAGGGCGTGAGTTAATGTCAGTGGAAAAAGTAGAAATAGTTGCATCTTTAAGAAATAGGGGCTTTTTAGTAAAAAGTGTTAGAGAGCTAAATAAAATATTAGAACAAATGGGGATTTTGCATCATTATGGAAATGGCTGGGGAACTACTAGTAAAGGAATGCAATTTAGTATTTTCAGAAGTCCAGGATTAAATGATAGGTATTGGCAAGAAAAAATAATAGATGCTATTGCTGAATATTTAAAAAAATAATAACTTAAAATAAATTTAGGTAGGATAAAATGGAAGAAATAGAAAAATTATTGAAAAATAGAAAAATAAACTTGAATAAAAGTATAGAATATGGATTTAAAGAAAATAATAATCAATATAAATACAAAACTTCTCTTATAAAGGAGGAGTTTGATTTAATTGTTATATTTTCAAAAGATGGAAATTTTGATTATAAAGTAATAGATATAATATCAGATGAAGAATATATTCTTGTTAAAGTGCCAGAAGCAAATGGAGAATATGTTGGAAAAGTAAGAGAAGCATATATAAATAAATTAAGTGAAATTATTATAAATTGTTCAGATATAGAAGTGTTTAAGAGTAACCAAACAAAAGAAGTTATAAAATATGTAAAAGAAAAATATGGAAATGATCCAGAATTTCTTTGGGAAAAATATGATGATAATGCAGTTTTTAGACATAATGAAAATAAAAAATGGTATGGAGTAATACTTAAAGTTTCTAAAAATAAATTAGGATTAGAAAGTCATGAAAGAGTAGAAATTTTAGATTTGAAAATTTTGCCAGAAGATATTGAAAAAATAGTTGATAATGAAAAATACTTTTTAGGTTATCATATGAATAAAAAGCATTGGTTTACAATTATTCTGGATAATAGTGTTTCAACCAAAAAAATATTTGAATTTATAGATATAAGCTATAATATGAAATAACGAAAATAATATATTGAATATAATATTAAAATAACAGTATTTAGATAGAATATTACCAACAGACTCCTATAATCCACAAAATATAAAAGCTGGAGATATTATGCTATATGGTAATAATTGTTTAGTTATATTTTATAAGTCATTTAAAACATCAGATAGTTATACAAAAATTGGACATATTGAAAACTTATCTGATTTAGGAAATAGAAATATTACAGTTGAATTTAAAAAATAACAATATAAGTTATAAATTATGAAGCAAGTCATATTTATGATTTGCTTTTATTGTGTTATAATTAAAAAAATAGATATTAATTTATTGAATGGAGGATTGTATATGAAAAAGAAAATATGTATTAGTGTAGTAATAGTTTTAGTAATACTTATAATTGCAGGAATTATAACAAATTATGTAGATAGTGGAAGAGTAACAACAGGACACGAGCCAAAGTATTGTATTAAAATAGTTAGTAATGATGGTAGCAAAGTAACTTATTTGGGATTAGGTTATAAAGTTATTAGATATGTTGGAGTATCTCCAAATGAGCCTTATGAAAATAATATTGGTGCAAAAATGGGAAGTTGGTTTATGAAATATGAATTGCCAAGTGAAAAGAATATTACAATAGAATATGAAAGTAAAATAATAAAAATAAGCGATTATGATGATATTAATAAAATTTATAATATATTAGTTAATTCAAAATATAATTCAGAAATATGTGATGGAATAAATACTCATAAAATAACTGTTAATAATGAAATATACTATTTAAAAGAAAGTTGTCAAGAAATTCAAAAAGGAGATAAACAATCAAAAATTTCAAAAGAAGATTTAAACACAATATTAAATATTATAGAAAATAATCAATAATAAAATTACAATTTATTTAAAAGGCAGATACTTTATTAAATAAGCTATGAAAGTTAAAAAATAAAAAAAAACAAAAATTCTTTCTTGACAAATAGAGAAAAAATTTTGTATAATAAAGAAGTCAAGGACAGCAGAGAAAGCGTAGAAATCCGACAATAATGGATTTCTATGCTTTTTTTTATGTCTAAATTTTATTTTAAGGAGGAATTATTTTTATGAATGAATCAAATGAAAATTTTTATTTAACAACTGCACCAATAAAAAAGTTATTAATTAAATTTTCAATTCCTTGTGTACTTGCAATGCTTGTAAGTGCTCTTTATAATATTGTTGACCAAATATTTATAGGAAATAGTAGTGCAGGAACAGCAGGAATAATGGCAACAACTTTAGTATTTCCATTTACAGTAGTAGCACTTAGCTATTGCTCAACTTATTGGAGATGGATGTGCAACATTATTTAGTATTTCACTTGGAGCAAAAGATGAAAAAACAAGTAATAAAAGTGTAGGAAATGCAATTATTGCAGTTATTTTACTTAGTATAATTTTAGTTATTGTTGGATTTGTTTTTATGAAACCAATATTTAGAGTATTAGGTGTAAATGGATATGATGAAAGATGTAAATTATTTACAGAACAATATTATAAAATAATTTTATGTGGTGTACCATTTTATATGTTTGCTTCAGCTATGGCATCTATTATTCGTGCAAGTGGGGCACCAGGATATTCAATGATTTCAACAATTATTGGAGCAATTATAAATTTAATTTTTGATCCAATTCTTATTTTTGTATTTGATTTAGGAGTACAAGGAGCAGCTATTGCTACAATAGCAGGTCAAATAGTATCAGCAATACTTTGTGCAGTTTACTTTAGAAAACCTAAATTAATGAAGCTAACAAAAGATAGTTTTAAAATTGATGGTAAAGTACTTGGTAACCTAATGAAACTAGGAATATCAAGCTTTATTACACAAGTATCTATTGCAATTATTACTATTGTTGCAAACAATGTAGTAGGAACAATAGGTGGAGAAAATGCAACAGATGCAGGTGGAGCATTAGGAATTGTATTTAAAATATTTGCAATAGTATTAGCATTTAGTTTAGGTGTTGCAGTAGGTGGACAACCAATAATTGGATTTAACTATGGAGCAAAACAATATAAAAGAGTATTAGAAGCATATAAATTAGTTGCAGTTGCAAATGTTGTAATTGGTTTAATATCTATGGCTCTATTTGAATTTGTGCCAGATAAGATAGTTGCAATGTTTGGCGGTCACGCAAATAATATAGAATTCTATAAAGAATATGCATGTCTTGCATTTAGATTATATTTAGGAGGAATACTACTTTGTTGTATTCAAAAAGCAAGTTGTATTTTCTTACAATCAATAGATAAACCATATAAAGCTATGACATTATCACTTATGAGAGATGTTATAATACTTGTACCAGGAGTTTGTATATTAGGTTTATGTGGAAACTTATATACAATGCTTTGGGCAGGACCTGTAGCAGATATAGGAGCTTTTATTGTTACTGTTATATTTGTTACAATGGAATGTAGAAAAATTACTAAACTTGCAAAAGATAGTAAAGTAGAAGATAATACTAATATTGTATCTCAAGAAAGTAATGAAAAAGGAAACTTTATTATTTCTATTGGTAGAGAATTTGGAAGTGGTGGAAAATATATTGGACAAGAACTTGCTAAAAGATTTAATATAAAATGTTATGATAATGAATTATTAGCAAAAGTTTCTGAAGATTATAATATAGATATGGCAATGCTTGAAAAAGTAGACGAAAAACAAAAATCAAGTTTCTGGTATAGTTTTGCTACAAATTATGTATTTTCAAAAGATAATGAAGTTTCACCTATTAGTGCAGAAGATAATCTATTCTTAAAACAAGCTAAAGTAATAGAAGATTTATATGATAGTGGTGAAAGTTCAATTATTGTAGGAAGATGTTCAGATTATATTTTAAAAGATAAAAAGAATGTTATAAAATTATTTATTTATGCTTCAGATATGAATTTTAAAATTGAAAGAAAAATAAAATATGAAGGAATAAATAAATCAAACGCAGAAAAGAAAATAAAACAAACAGATAAACAAAGAGCAGAATATTATAAACATTTTACAAACCAAAACTGGGGAGATAAAGCTAATTATGATTTATGTATTGATTCATCAAAACATGGAATTGAAGAAACAATTAATGTTTTAGAAAAATATATTAAATCAATAGTTAAATAATATTAATATAAAAATCAAGTAGTTATTTATTAACTACTTGATTTCTTTTGTTCTATGTAATAGAATTACTATTAACTTAAGATGTTAATAAGATGAAAAATGAGTTTTTATAAAGTTAGGAGATAAGAAATGGCTTTTGATTATAAAAAAGAATATAAGGAATTTTATATGCCTAAAAATAAACCAGGTATAGTAGAAATTCCTAAAATGAATTATATAGCAGTAAGAGGAAAAGGAAATCCAAATGATGAAAATAGTGAATATAAAAAATCAATAGGTTATTATATGGAATAGCTTTTACTATAAAAATGAGTTATAAAGGAAATTATAAAATAGAAGGATATTTTGAATATGTTGTTCCACCTCTTGAAGGATTTTGGTGGCAAGATGGTACAGATAAAATAGATTATAATCATAAAGATAAATTCAACTTTATTTCTGTTATTAGATTACCAGACTTTGTAACAAAAGAAGATTTTGATTGGGCAATTAATGAGGCAACTAATAAGAAAAAACAAGATTTCTCAAAAGTAGAATTTTTAAGTTATGATGAAGGAATATGTGTTCAATGTATGCACATAGGCTCTTATGATGATGAACCTATTACAATAGATTTAATGCACAAATATATGAAAGAAAATGGATATGAATTAGATATAACTGATAGCAGATATCATCACGAAATTTATTTAAGTGATCCAAGAAGATGTGATGTTAGTAAATTAAAAACAGTTATAAGACATCCAATTAAAAAGATATAAAATTAGAACATTATATAAAGCAGATAATTTGAAAATTATCTGTTTTTGTGCTATTATATAAAAGTAAAATGTTAAATGAAGGAGGAAAATTATGGGACTATTTTCAAAGAAACCACAAGTGCCAGATTATGATGCAGCAGATTGTGAATTAAAGAAGAAAAGGATGAGAGAAATTTTTAATGATGCAGTTGAAAATGGAAATGAATATGAAATCTTATATTGTAACATGACATCTTCAAAATTTGAGCATGGTTTTATTTTTGATACTAATACAACAACGTTTTACTTTTATATCGTAGGATATAGAAAAAGTGATTTTGATATTGTACTTGTACAAATAGATAGTGATTTAAAAGAACATAGTGAAGCGTATCATATTGATATAGATAAAGTGAATAATGTGTCATATAATCCAAAACTTTATCAATTATGTTTTCAGTATCAAAAAGGATATGAAAGTTATGGCGAAATATTAAATATAAAAGGAAGTAGTAAAAAAACAGTATATGGACCTAAAAATATTTATCAACCTGAAGAAATAGAAAAATTTCTTGATTTTGCAGAAGCTTTTCGTAGTAATTTGGAACAAAAAGGTTATAAATTAGAAAAATGGAAAAGATAAGTTAATAAATAATGGAGGTATTAAAAAATGTCAACATATTATAAACATACAAGAGTAGAAGATACAAATATACCATATAATTTTCAATGTGAAAGTTGTATGGAAAATAGTGGTAATTTAAAAGCACATATTATTGGAAATGAAGCAGTTTATAATAGCAATTTTAAAACTATAAATGCTGATAGAGAAATGAAATTACAAGAAGAAGCACATAATAATCTTGTAAATAAAGTAAAAGAAATATATAAAGATGTTAAAGAAAAAGATATTTATTCAACAGACTTTAAAGATGAATGTCCACATTGTCATAAAGGTCAATCATGGGGTGTAAGTGGACTTAAAAAGAAAAGATTTGATACACCAATAGCTATTTTTTTAGTTGGATTAATTATATTTATTATTGGATTAATAGGATATTATTTTGCACAAATAGAAAATATAACATTACCAATAGTATTTGGTATTTTAGGTGTGACTATTATATGTTCACTTATAAGTTTAATATGGAATACTATAAAAATTAATAAGAAAATAAAAGAAACATCTGCTAGTGGAACAAGAAATATACCAAATATTGATTGGGATAAAGTGCAAGACTTGCTAGATGAAGAAAAATAAGATTAATAGTAGATTAGTTTGAAATATAACTAATCTTTTTTTATTATATAAAGTTATAATGTGTATAAATTAATATTATTTTAATAAAATAATAATGGAGGAATAAAATATGTCAAAATTTAAAACATATATAAAATCTATATTACTTCCTGTTATTGTTGGTGCGATTGTTGGATTTATTATATCTGGTTTTATGGATTATAATTCATTACAAAAACCAATATTATCACCGCCAAGTATTGTATTTCCAATTGCTTGGACAATATTATACATATTAATGGGAATATCTTATGGTATACTTAAAGAAAAATCATTAGAAGACCCTAATGTTAAAACAATATATTATTTACAACTTATAGTAAATGCTTTATGGCCAATAATATTTTTTGTATTTAAATTAAGACTATTAGCTTTTATATGGATTATTTTACTAGATATATTAGTTATAGTAATGATTAATATATTTTATAATAAAGATAAAAAAGCAGGATTATTACAAATACCATATTTGATATGGGTATTATTTGCATCATATTTAAATCTATTTATATATCTTTTAAATAATAATTAAAAAATATAGTAAATTATGAAAAAAGATTATCAATTTTTGATAATCTTTTTCTATTTCTATTGACTTTTATGTTTTATCTGTATATACTGTATATATACAGATAAAGGAGATAATATGAATATCATAATAAGTAATTCAAGTAATATACCAATTTATGAACAAATTAAAGAGCAAATAAAAAATAAGATAGTATCAAATGAATTAAAGTCTGGAGAAATATTACCATCAATAAGAAGCTTAGCTAAAGATTTAAGAATAAGTGTTATTACTACTAAAAGTGCATATGAAGAGCTCGAAAAGGAAGGTTATGTTGAAACAATACCAGGTAAAGGAACGTATGTTGCAAATAAGAATACAGAATTAATTAGAGAGGAACAATTGCAAAAAGTAGAGAGTTTGATAGATACAGCTGTATCTATTGCAAGAATAAGTAAAATTACAAAAAAAGAAATAATAAGTATAATAGATATATTATATGAGGAGGAATAGTAATGGAAAATGTAATAGAAATTAAAGGCTTGTGTAAAGAATACAATGGATTTAGTCTTAAAAATATTAATTTGAATGTACCAAAGGGTATGATTATGGGATTAATAGGGGAAAATGGAGCAGGAAAGACTACAACAATTAAAGCAATATTAAATGTTATTAATTCATATAATGGAGAAATAAAAGTATTTGATAAAGATGCCAAATTATATGAAAAAGATATAAAAGAAGAAATAGGTGTAGTTCTTGATGATAGCTTTTTATCTGATGCATTAAATCCAAATGACATTAATAAAGTAATGAAAAATATATTTAAAAAATGGGATGAAAAATTATATTTTAAGTATATAGATGAATTTAAACTACCTACAGAGAAAAAAATTAAAGATTATTCAAGTGGTATGAAAATGAAATTAAAAATTGCAACTGCACTTTCACATCATCCAAAACTTTTAGTATTAGATGAGCCAACATCAGGACTTGATCCAGTTGCAAGAACTGAAATACTAGATATATTTCAAGATTTTATACAAGATGAAGAAAAATCAATTCTTGTTTCTAGTCATATTACATCAGACTTAGAGCATATTGCAGACTATATTACATTTATTAATGATGGTGAAATAGTACTTAGTAAAACTAGAGATGAATTATTAGAAAAATATGGAATTGTAAAATGTTTTAAAGAAGAATTTGAGAAAATAGATAAAAAAGATTATATAAAATATAGAAAGAATAGATATGAATATGATGTATTAGTAGAAAACAAGCTAGAATTTAGAAAGAAATATGACATTGAAATAATAGATAAACCATCAATAGAGGAAATAATGGTAATTTATATTAAGGGGGAAAAATAATATGAATATAATAAAAGGCTTAATGATTAAGGATTTATTACAATTAAAGAGTTATAAAAAATCTTTAATTATATCTTTAGTAATATATATTCTAATTGCAATGTCTCAATCAAATATTAATGGAATAAGTGGAATGTTAATAATCATGCTTACATTACTATTTGGAATGTATAGTATAGCATCATTTAATTATGATGAAGTATCAAAATCAGATAAATTTATATTAACATTACCTCTTACAAGAAAAGAAATTATTTTATCTAAGTATATATTTGTTATTGGTTCAACTATATTAGGATGTGTTTTTAGTTTAGTAATATCTTTTCTAGTAACATTTATATTTACCAAAAGTATTCCTAATATATTAGAATTTTTATATCTTGGGATAGGAGCAATATTTGGAATAGGTATTATTGAATCTATTCAAATTCCATGTATATATAAATGGGGAGCTGAAAAAGGAAGATTACAAATGTTTGTACTTATAATTTTGATGTCATTTTTATTAGGAGGAATAAGTTATTTAACTTTTGATATGACAAATATTAGTAATATAATAAATTTAATAGAGAAAATATTACCTTTTATATTATTAATTTTAGCAGTAATAATGTATTTTATTTCCTATAAAGTATCATATAAAATATATATCAAAAAAGAAGTTTAATTTATAGAGAGTTAGAGCTATTTAGTTCTAACTTTTAATTTTTAGTATTAATAAAAATTATATTAATATTAAAAATGTAACATAAATTGCTAATTAAATACTTTTGTGCTAATATCTAAGTATATAATGCTAATAAGGAGGTAATATGGATAGTATCAAGGAAAAGATAAAAAATATAGGAAAAATATTTAAGAAAATATTCGAAAAATTCCCTATAACAATGTTAATAGTTTTTATAACTACTGTAATTTATACTATATCAATAGGAAATTATATATTTACTAGCAAAGTATTAAATAATATAGGATTATTTTCTATACTATTTGCAAGCGGAACTTTTTTTACTGAGACAATAAAAAAAGATAAAAGAAAGAGTATATTTTGCTATATAATTTCTTTTATTATAGCAATATCTCTAACATGTTTAATAAATATTGAAAAATCAGTTTTAGGAATAAAAAATACTATTTTTATAGATTATATAATAAGAATATGTTTTTGTTATATTTTTTCAATGATTATATCAACAATTTATATTCAATTTAAAAAGAGTAATATTTCTTTTAAGGAATATGTAGTTAGAGTAGCTACAAATTTATTTAAAACTAGCATTATTTATGGAATATTAAGTATTGGTGCTTTAATAGTTACATCAATATTTAACTTTCTAATTCTTAATGGAGATGATTTTTATATTAGTTTAAGAGTAGAAACACTTCTTTTAGGATTATTTTATATACCTAGATTATTATATTCTTTCTTTGAACTAGATATAGAAATTGGAAAATTTGTTAAAGGCATTATCAAATATACATTAGGTATATTAGTAATTATAGCATTTGCAATAATATACTTATATATTGGAAAAATAATCATATTAAAAGATATACCTTCAAATCAAATATTTAGAATAGTAGCCTCTCTTTTTGTAATAGGATGTCCAATTTGGACTATGGTAAGTTACTTTAAAGAAAAAGATATTATTAGCAAAATAAATAATATGTTACCAATATTATTTGCTCCATTTATAATTTTGCAAGTATATTCTATAGGAGTGCGAATATATCATAATGGTGTAACAGAACCTAGATATTTATGTGTTATTCTTATAATTTTTGAGATGATATATCTTATGATATATTTATTAAATAAAGAAAAAATAGCAAATATTTTACCTGTACTTGTAGTATTAGTAATTGTTTCAACTATTGTGCCAGGAATAAATATGTATAAGGTATCTCAAATGAGTCAATTAAAGAATTTAAGAATATTAAAACAAAAAGATGAGTATTCACAAGAAGATATAGCAAAAATTAAAGGAGCATATAATTACTTAAATGGAATTAATGAAGGAAAAGAAATTTTAGAAGATTATTTAACAGAAAAAGATATAGATAAAATAAATGATATTAAACAACCTAAAAATAATGAAAATAATACCACTTTCTTATATACAAGTACTTCTATTAGCAATATTAATATAGAAGGTTATAATGATATTTATATTGTGTCAAACTATGGTGAAAAAGTTAAAACTTTAAATGATTTGAAAAATATATCATTACAAGATAAAAATAATATAAATTATTTTGAGGTGGATTTATATAATATAGTAAATGAATATTTAGATAACAAAGAGAATATAAAAGAGTATTTTAATAATCATCATGAGTTTGAACTAGATAATAAAAGTAGACTTATAATAGAAGATATACAGTTAAAATACAATAAAGAAAATCAAAAAATAATTACATTTTATTTAAATGGATATATAGTAACAAAATAAATTTAAAAGGAGAGTAGTTCATTGCGAATTACTCTTCTTTATGGTATTATACTAATGAAAAAATATAATATAAAGGGGAAAGAAAAAATGTCAAAAAGTAAAAAAATTATATTATCTGCATTATTACTTGCATTATTAATTATATTGTCTAGATTTTTATCTATTAAAACATCACTTTTAAGTATAAGTTTTTCTTTTGTTCCAGTTATACTATGTGCTGTTTGGCTTGGTCCTAAATGGACAATACTTGTAAATGCACTAGGAGATTTAATTGGAGCAATATTATTTCCATTTGGTTCTTTCTTTATTGGATATACTATAACTAAAGTTGTTTCTGGACTTATATATGGATTATTATTATATAAAAAAGAAGAAGATACATATTCAGATAAACAATTTATTATAAGATTAATAATATCAACTATTTTAGTTACTTTAATTGCAAATGTAGGAATGAATACTTTATGGCTAAAAATCACAACAGGTAAAGCATTTATAGTATTACTTAGTGCAAGAATAGTTAAAGAACTCGTTATGATTCCAATAGAGATATTTACCATGATTATTTTAGAAAAAGCATTAAGGACACCATATAATAAATATATAAGAGGCGAAAATGATTAATATAGAAAATTTAACTTATAAATATAATAATGGAAAAGATATACTAAAGAATATAAATTTTGAAATACAAGATAATGAAACTATAGTAATAATGGGAAAAAATGGATCTGGTAAATCAACACTTGGGAAACTAATTTCTGGAATTATAAGGCCTAAAACTGGGAAAATAATAATTGATGATTTAGATATATTAAATAAAAAGAATAAAGAGCAAATAAGAAATAAAATAGGAATTGTATTTCAAAATCCAGAAAACCAAATAATATTTAATAATATAGAAGATGAATTATCATTTTCCTTAAATGGATTAGACAAGGATGAAATAAGGTCAAGGATAAATGATTCACTACAAAAAGTTCATATGGAAGATAAAATAAAAGAAGATTTGTATGAGTTATCTTTAGGTCAAAAGCAAAGGATAGTAATTAGTGAAGTACTTTCTAAGAAACCAAAATATATTGTATTTGATGAACCAACAACTATGATAGATAGTAGTGGAAAAGAGAAAATACATGATATAGTAAAAGAACTAAAAAAAGAAGGATATACAATTATTTATATAACTAATATAGCAGAGGAAATTTTTTTAGCAGATAGAATAATTATAATTGAAGATGGAAAAATTGTAGAAGTATTATCTAAAAAAGATCTGATTAATAAATTAGATGTACTAGAAAAATATGATATTAAACTTCCAGTATTATTACAAATAGTACAAGCTATGAATAGTGAAGGCTTTGATTTAAAATTAAAAGATTATTCTATTGAAGAATTGATTTTACAAATAAAGAGGCTAATAAAAAATGAAAAATAGTATTACGTTTATAATTTTTATTATATATACAACTAGTATATTTTTTCTAAATAATAATATTTCTCTATTATTGGCATTTATAATTAATGTTATTATAATGATGATTATTAGGATTAATATATTAAACGCTTTAAAATATATAATAAAAATATCACCATTTATTCTTTTTACTATTATAATTAATTGTATATTATCAGACTATCAATATGGCATTTTTATAGGAATTAAGCTGTTATTAGTATGTAATATTACATATATATATTCTAAAACTACATCAATAAGGAATATAGCTATTACAATAAAAAATCTTTGTATTCCATTAAAAATATTTAAGATAAATATAGACGATATAGAAATAATGGTGTGCATAGCTCTATCTATGATACCAATATTAAAAAGAGAATATAACCAAATAAAAGATGCATGTATTGCAAAAGATATAAAATTTAATTTAAAAAATATAAAAATAATATTAACTAAACTTATAATTTCTACATTAAAAAGAGTAAATGAAATAGAAGAGTCACTTATAGAAAAAGGTTATGAAGAAGTAGTATAAAAAGATAAATGTTTAAGGAGGAAAAATTATGGCTACAACAAATGAATATATTGAATATGTATGTGAACAAATAAGAGGGATTGGTGAAACTAGATATAAAAAAATGTTTGGAGAATATATGGTATATATTAATGATAAACCAGTTTTGATAGTTTGTAATAATAACACTTTTGTAAAAAAACTTGAATGTATAGAGGAAATAATGAAGGATGCAGAAACAGGCTTTCCATATAAAGGAGCAAAAGAACATTATATATTGGATATAGACAATGCAGAATTTTGCAAATCTGTTGTAACAGAAGTTGAAAGAGTAACACAAGTACCTAAACCTAGAAAAAAGAAAGATAAAATTTAATTGTTTTATTTCGAAGGGAGAAAGAATGTTAAGTATAGACGAATTTGATAAAGTAGATATGAGAGTAGGTACAATTATTGAAGTTGGATTAAATAAGAGAGCAAAAAATCCAGCATATAAATTAAAAATTGATGTTGGAGAAGAATTTGGAATTAAGAATTCTTCAGCACAAATAACAGATTTATATTCAATGGAAGAATTAGTAGGTAAACAAGTAATAGTTGTTACTAACTTTGATCCAATAAGAATAGCAGACGTAAAAAGTGAAGTTAGGGTTTTAGGTGCAGATACAAAAGAGGGCTGTGTTCTACTTAATACAGAGAGAAAAGTAAAAAATGGTAGTAAGATATTTTAATTTTATAAATTTAGACATAAAAATATATTAAATATAAAAATTACTGGACTCATATAATATTATGTGATAATATATTAAAGGTATAAATAGTTTAATACTATTATTTTTGAAAGAAGGAGTAATATTATGAAAAAACAAATTGTTATTTTATGGAGTGTTTTTGTAGTTTGTGTAATTGCAACAGTAGGATTATGGTTTGCAATGAATAATACTAATCCAGAATTTGAAGAAGTACAAGTAACAGTTGTAAGTTCAGAAACAAAACAAGTTGTAAATAGAAAAACTGGTTCTAGAACAAACTTTTATGAAGTAAAAGTAAGATATGAAGGAGAAGTATACGATTTAGGAAATCCTCATAGTGCAAGAGAATATCCAGAAGGAAAAAGAGTAAAAGCATACTTATCTAATGGAAAATTATATGCTAATGAAGAGGGTGTTAAAACAGCAACTCCAATAGCTAAAATTTACTATGTATTCTTATTTGCAAGTTTTGGAATGTTAATGTTTGCAGCAATACAATCATCTAAAGTTTCTCAAAAGAATAAAGAAGCAAAAGAAGAAGAAAAAATGAAACAAGCTCAAGAAAAAGCTAAAGAAGAAAAAGTAGAAGAATCAAAAACTGAAGAAGTGAGCGAAGAAAATAAAACAGAAGAATAATTAAAGTAAAGCAGATAGCGATTAAAAAGTTATCTGCTTTTTAATATTATAATAAATAAAGAATCATTATTTAGAAATAAAAGTGCAACTTTTAGGTTGCATTTAAAAAATGCCACCTAAAATTGGTAGAATTTGTATAAAAATAGAACTAGAATTTAATTGAAAGGAGGAAGTCTAATGAAGTTTGGAGATAATTTGATAAATTTAAGAAAATTAAAAAAGATATCACAGGAAAAATTAGCAGAAAAAATGGAGTATCAAGGCAGAGTGTATCAAAATGGGAGAATGGAGAAAGTTATCCAGAAATGGAAAAAATAATGAAATTATGTGAAATTTTTCATTGTAAAATAAATGATTTGGTACACGAAGATATGGTAGATATAGATTCATTAGATGAAGATATAAAAATGAGTGTAGTTAAATTTAAAGAAGAAAAACAAAGAAAAATCAAAGGAATAAGCAAAGCAATTTATATAATAGCAAGAATTTGTAAAATATGTATAATGATTGGTATTGTAAGTTTAGCTTTAACAATGATTATAATACCTGTTTTAACATGTAATGTAAAAGTAGAAGAAAATAACATGGTTGAAATTTTTGGACAAAATATAGAATATCAAAGAAAAGATGTAGAAATTATTATAAAAGATGAAACAGGAGATTATACAATATCTGATTCAAATGAAGTAAAAGAACTAAATAAAATAATAGATATATTAGAAAGTATGTCTATGCTATCACTTACATTATTTAGTGAAATAGCTTTTGGGACTTTAATTGCTGCACTTATATTATTATATTTTGTATTCAAATATCTAGAAAATTTATTTATAAATATTCATAATGGAGAGACTCCATTTACATTAGAGAATGTTAAGTATATAAAAACTATAGCTTTTTTAATGATTGCTGTAATAATTATACCAAATATAATTGGTGTAGTCGCAGAAAAAATTATAAGTCAAGAATTAGGTATTGGATTTGAGATGTTTGATTTAATTTATATTTTATTCTTATTTAGTATGGCTTATATTTTTGAATATGGTTATGAAATTCAACTAGATTCAAAAGGGAAAATGTATGGTGATGAAAATGAATAAAAGAAAGAACAAACTTAACTAATGAAAACGCAAAAAAATATTTTTTGAAAGGAAACATTATAATGGAGAATAGAGAATATTTAGGTAAAAAAGTTAAAATAAAAATTGATAGATTTATGGGGAGTAAACATCCCAAATATGAATTTATATATCCAGTAAATTATGGGTATATCCCTAATACAGTAAGCGGAGATGGAGAAGAACTTGATTGTTATTTATTAGGCGTATTTGAACCAGTAGAAAAATTTGAGGGGATTTGTATAGCAATAGTACATAGAACTAATGATGATGACGATAAATTAATAGTTGTTCCAGAAAATAAAGAATATAGTGATGATGCTATTAATGCTTTGATTGAATTTCAAGAGAGATTCTTTGAACACATTATAATTAAATAAAAAATTAATTGTAGTAATAAATAAGTTAGTAAAAAAGTAATAGAATCTTAATTCTATTACTGCTTTTTTTAACATCTATTTAGAAAATGTTCTAAATAGATATTGACACGCATATGATAAAATGATATAATCTATTTAGAAATATTTCTAAATAGAAAAGGAGAGTGAAAAAATATGGGAATGTCGGAAACTTTAAAAGCAATATCTGATCCAATAAGAAGAGATATATTAGAAATGCTAAAGGAAGAAAGAAAATCTGCAGGAGAAATTTCAGAAAAGTTTAATTTAACTGGTGCCACAGTTTCATATCATTTATCTCAACTAAAAAAAGCAGATTTAATTACAGAGACAAAATATAAAAACTTTATATATTATGAATTAAATGTTTCTGTATTTGAAGATGTATTAGTATGGATATATAATTTAGGAGGAAATAAAAATGGAAAAGAAAAATAAAATAACTTTAATCATAACAGTTATTGTTTGTTTATTACCAATGATTCTAGGAATGGTATTATATAATAAACTCCCTGAACAAATGCCAGTACATTTTAATATACATAATGAGCCAGATAATTATGCACCAAAGAACTTTGCCTTATTTGGAATACCTATAATTCTGGCTTGTATTCAAGCTATATGTTTAATACTTACAAATTTGAAAATAAAAGATAAAGAAAAGCCTAAAGTTATAAAAATATTTGAGTGGTTTATTCCAATAGTTACTGTATTTGTATATATTATTATGGTAGAGGTACCTCTTGGTAGTTCAGTATATGTAGGAAAGAGTGTATGCTTAATTTTAGGAATTTTATTTGTTATTATAGGTAACTATATGCCTAAAATAAGTTATGAAGTCGGAAAGACAATGATTCATCCATTACCTAAGGATGAAAAGTCTTTTAGAAGAATGCTTAAAATATCTGGATATTCGTTTTTAATACTTGGACTAATATTTCTTGTGTTAATAATTTGGGTATAGATATAAGATAATTATAAAAAGCAAGTAATTTATTATGATTACTTGCTTTTTTATATTAAATTAATATATTGAATATTGAAATTGTATTAAAATTAATATAATATATAAGTATAAGAGGGGGCGTTTATATGAAAACAGTAGTTATAACTGGAAGTGCTAGAGGTCTTGGATTTGAGATGTCTAAAGTTTTTAGAAAAAATGATGTAAATGTTGTAATTAGTGATTTAAATGAAGAAAAATTAAAATTAGCAAAAGAAGAGCTAGAAAAAATAGAAAGTAATGCAAGTGTAGAGTATTGTATTTGTAATGTTACAAAATCTGAAGAAATAAGTAACTTAATAAAATTTGCTAAAGAAAAATTTGGAACTATAGATATTTGGATTAATAATGCAGGAGTAAATCAACCAGAAAAAGCAATATGGGAATTAACAGAAGAAGAAATTAATTTTGTTATTGATGTTGATTTAAAAGGTGCAATAATAGGCTCAAAGTTAATAATGCAAGAAATGGAAAAAGAACACAAAGGAGCAATATATAATATAGAAGGATATGGAAGTAATGATGCTAAAATGCTTGGACTTTCAATATATGGAACAAGTAAAAGAGCAATTACATATTTTACTGAAGCGCTAGCAAAAGAGAGCCAAGAAAGAAATACAGGAGTTATTATTGGAAAATTAAGTCCTGGAATTATGATAACAGACTTTATTAAAAATGCTTTGGGAGATAAAGAACAAATTAATTTATCTGATAAAACTAAAAAAGTATATAATATTTTGGGAGATTATCCAGATGTTGTAGCTAAATTTTTAGTTGAAGGTATGCTAAAAAATACTAAAAATAATGCTAAAATTGAATGGTTAACAAATAAGAAAGCAGCATGGAGATTTATGACATCAAGTTTTAATAAAAGAGATTTCTTTACTGAAGACACAAAGTTATTAGATAAATAAAGATTTTAGAAAGGTTGGGAATATTATGAAGAAAGTTATAATTGATGCTAAAGATGGCTATAAATTAGAAGTTCATATATTTGAAGTAGAAAACGCAAAAGCAGTTATACAAATTATTCATGGGATGGAAGAACACCAAGAACGCTATGAAAACTTTATTAAGGTATTAAATGATAATGGATTTTCTGTTGTTAGTTCAGATTTAAGAGGTCATGGTATAAATTGTAAAGATTTAGGATTTTTTAAAGAAAAAGATGGATATAAAGAATTGATTTCTGACCAAAGAATTATTACTAAATATATAAAGGAAAACTTTAAGGATGTTCCAATTTATATTTTTGCTCATTCTTTTGGAACAATTATAACTCGTGTACTTATTCAAAGTGATTCTAAAAACTATGAAAAAATAGTACTATCAGGATATCCAAATTATCAGATTGGAGCACATTTTGGTATAGTTGTTTCAAATATTATTAAAATGATTCGTGGACCAAAATATAAATCAAAGTTACTTTCTTCACTTAGCATTGACACTTTTAATAAAAGTATTAATAATCCCAAAACTAATTGTGATTGGGTTTGCAATAATGAAGAAACAGTAAGAAAATATATAGAAGATCCATATTGTGGTATTGGATTTACTTGTTCTGCATTTAATGATTTATATAATCTTGTCATATTAATGCATAAGACTAAGCTATATAATGATGTTAACAAAGATATGAAACTTTTACTTTTAAGAGGTCTTGAAGATCCATGTACTGGATTTGATAAAGGTGCAAAAGATTCATATGATATCCTTAAAAAAGCAGGCTTTAATGATATTAAGAGTATAGAATATCAAAAAATGAGACATGAAATATTAGCTGAAAAAGATAATGAGATAGTTTATAAGGATATACTTAAATTTTTTTCTTAGAAATAGAATGGAGTAATTTAAATTTTAAAGGAGATAAAATTATGGATAAAAAATTAAAAATAGTAATAGAGAATTGCCCTCAAAATCATAAATGCCCTGCTGTAAATGTTTGCCCAGTAGGAGCATTAACTCAAAAAGATTTTGAAGCACCTACAATAGATTATAATAAATGTATAAAATGTGGTAAATGTTCAAATCTTTGCCCTAAAAAAGCATTAGTGTTATAAATTACAATTTTAGGAGATATAATAAGATGAATATTAATTTCGGTTTTTCTTATATAGGATTATCTTTCTCATTAATGTTAATGATACCAAATATTATGTGGAGTAAAAATAGGCCTAAAGATTATGATAAATATGTAAAAGATGAAAATAAAATACTTTTAATGTTTGAAAGAATAGGTGAAATACTTGTAACTTTTATTGTGTTGATATTTAGTGATTTTAATATAAATAATATTTCTAATTGGTCCATTATATTATTATTTTTATTTTTATTTATGATTTTTTATGAAATGTATTGGATTAGATATTTTAAAAGTAATAAAACAATGAAAGATTTTTATAGTAGTTTTCTAGGTATACCAGTTGCAGGAGCTACTTTGCCTGTAATTGCATTTATATTATTAGGTATATATGGAAAGAATATATTTTTAATTATTGCTACAGTGATTTTAGGAATAGGTCACATTGGAATACATTTAAATCACAAGAAAGAAATTAGTAAAACTTAATAAGAAATAAGTCGAAAAAAAGAAAAAATACACTTTAAATATAAAAATAAATATGTTATAATACACATATCGAGTAATTAGATAACGTAAATCCATATAAAATTTGGAAATGCGTTATCTTTTTATGTGCAGAAAGGGGATAGAAAGTGAAAGAATTAGATTTAGGAAAAGATAAAATAAGTAAGCTACTTCTAAGCTTTGCTATACCTTGTGTTATAAGTATGCTTATTAATTCTATTTATAACATAGTAGACCAAATTTTTATTGGTCAAGGTGTAGGATATCTTGGAAATGCAGCAACTAATGTAATTTTTCCATTAGTTATTATTTGTAATTCATTAGCACAATTATTTGGAAATGGTTGTGCAGCTAACTTAAGTTTAAGACTTGGAGAAGGAAAAAAAGAAGAAGCTAAAAAATCAGTAGGGGCAACTATTACAACAATAATATTATCTTCAGTTATACTTAGTGTAGTAGCGTATATCTTTTTACCAAAGTTAGTTAATATTTTTGGATGCACAGAAAATGTATATCCTTATGCAATGCAATATGGAAAAGTAATATTAATAGGTGCACCATTTATGATTATATATACAGGACTTGCATCAATAATTAGAGCAGATGGTTCACCAAAATATTCAATGTTTTGTTTACTTGCAGGGGCGATATTAAATATTATTTTAGATCCAATATTTATCTTTGTATTTAATATGGGTGTTGCAGGTGGAGCTTTAGCTACAATAGTAGGACAAATTGTATCTACAATTATTGCACTTGCATATATTCCAAAAATAAAAAGTATAAAACTAGACAAAGAAGATTTTAAAATAAATAAATCTGTAATTAAAGTTGCAGGATATGGAGCTTCTAGTTTTATTACTCAAATGACAATACTTGTTCTTTTTGTATTTATGAACAATATTATGACAAAATATGGTGCAGTATCTAAATTTGGTTCAGATATACCATTATCTGTTTATGGTATAGTATCAAAATTAAATATGATATATGTAGCTGCAGTAATTGGAATATCTGTTGGTTCTCAACCAATAATTGGATTTAATTTTGGAGCCAAAAAAACAGAACGTGTTAAAGAAGCTTTAAGAAAAGTTTTATGTGTAAACTTTATAGTTGGAATCATTTTTAATATATTGGTAGTATTATTTCCATCACAACTTGTAAGTATATTTGGAAGTGGTGATGATAGTTTATATTTAGAATTTGCAACTGATTGTTGTAGAATATTTTTAATGCTTTCTGCAGTTAACGCATTGGAAATGACTGCAAGTGTTGTTATTCAGTCTCTTGGTAATGTAAAAAAAGCTACAGCAGTTTCATTTATTAGACAAATAATACTCTTTATACCAATTGCATTAATTCTTACTCATTTTATGGGATTATATGGAACATTATATGCAGGACCAGTTTCAAGTGCAATTTGTTTTATTGTAGTAATATTTATCTTTGGTTCTGAGTATAAAAAAATAGGAAAAGAGAAAATAGAAAGTCATACATTAGCAGATGATACAAGTACAAATAATATATTAAAGAATAAAGCAGTTATTACAATAAGTAGAGAATATGGTTCTGGTGGAAGATATATTGGAAGACTTGTAGCAGATAAACTTGGTATTAAATTTTATGATAAAGATTTAGTTAAGTTGGTGGCTAAAGAAGCTGAGCTTTCAGAGGAATTTATAGAGGAAAATGATCAAAAAAGAAATTGGGGCTCAAGTCTAAATTCTAGTTATAATAATGATGATAAGATTTTTGAGGCAGAGACAAGAGTAATAAAAGATGTAGCAGAAAAAGAATCCTGTGTAATAATAGGAAGATGTGCAGATTATATTTTAAAAGATAGTAAAAATGTTATTAAAATCTTTATCTATAGTAATAAAGAAGATAGAGTAAGTAGAGCTATTAAGTATTATGACTTAGATGAGAAAAAGGCTTTAAAACAAATTGAAAAAGTAAACAAAGAAAGAGCTAAACATTATAAATTCTATACAAATCAAGAATGGGGAAAAATTAATAACTATGATTTATGTATAGATTCGTCAATTGGAACAGAGAAAACATCAGAAATAATTTGTGAATATATATTAAAATTAAACAAATAATATGATAAGGCAGATATCAAAAAATAGGTATCTGCCTTAATTATAATAAAAAAGTAGATAGTTAACATCTATAGTTAGTACTGTTTTATGTAAAAATGTTATTTATATTAATTGCTATTCTTTACTTACTTATTTATTGATAAAGTTTTTTCTTTATGATAGTATAAGAAAAAAAGGGGTAATGTTGTATGGAAAGAATAATAGAAGTAGATTTAATAGATAAATATGATTTAGTAGAAAAATATAATGAAAAATTAGTATCTAAAGATTTAATAAGTTACATAATAGGTGAGGCTATGTATATTCCTAAAAAAGATACTATAAAAATACAAGTTAATAAAAAATTTCCTTCAATTAGAAGTTGTAAGAATTTAATAGTAGAAGGCTTAAAAAGGGAATATGATGAAAGTTTAGAGCTTCATCATAGAATAGATTTAAAACAATATTTTTTCCTAGCTTGGGGAATAGTAGCATTATTTTTATCTACTTTAGTAGGTGATGAAAGTATATGGGAGGAATTATTAGTAATAGCAGGATGGGTTCCTATTTGGGAGATGATAGATTTAGAAATATTTTCTGACCATGATGAAAGAAAAAAGAGAAGAGTATTAAAGAAATTATTAAGTAGTGAAATAATAGAAAATTAATTGCTATATGGAGGGAAAATTATGGAAAAAGCAAAAGTATATTTTACAAGAGAGATTACACCACAAAAGGTTGTAGAAATGTTTAAAGTACTAAATAAGAAATTACCAGGAAAAGTTGCAGTTAAAGTGCATTCAGGAGAAGAAGGAAATCAGAATTATCTTCATCCTGAATTTATGAGAGATATCGTTGAATATGTAAAAGGCACTATTGTAGAATGTAATACAGCATATGAAGGTGAAAGAGATACTACAGAAAAACATGTAAAATTAATGGAAAAGCATGGATGGAGTAAATATTTTGATGTAGATATAATGGATTCAGAAGGAGAAGATTTAGTTTTAGATATTCCAAATGGAAAAGTAATTAGTAAAAACTATTTAGGTAAAAATATAGAAAATTATGATTCAATGTTAGTTTTATCTCATTTTAAAGGTCACCCAATGGGAGGATATGGTGGAGCAATAAAACAACTTTCAATAGGTTGTGCTTCAGCATATGGAAAAGCATATATTCATGGCGCAGGAAATCCAGATGAGCTATGGACAGCTAATCATGATAAATTCTTAGAATCAATGGCAGATTCAGCATCATCAGTTGTAAAATACTTTGATGGGAATATAGTATATATAAATATTATGTGTAATATGTCAGTAGATTGTGATTGTTGTGCAGTAGCAGAAGATCCTTGTATGAAAGATATAGGAATTTTATCATCACTAGATCCAATTGCTTTAGATAAGGCATGTGTAGATTTAGTATATAATTCTAAAGATCCTGGAAGAGATCACTTAGTAGAAAGAATCGAGTCTAGAAATGGAACACATACAATTGATGAAGCAGCAAATCTTGGATTTGGTACAAAAGAATATGAATTAATAGAAATATAGTAATAGATTTTTATAAATAAAATATAGTATATATTATGAGAAAAAAATTTTTAATTATATTTATTTTTTGCTTAATAATAATTAGAAAAGATATATTTGCAAGTAGTAAAATACAAGATGTTAATAGTAATCATATAGGTGTTTATACAGCGGGAAATTTGAGAACCATATATGAAGAAAATTCATCAGAAAAAGTTTCAATTGCAAGTATTACTAAAATTATGACAGCAATTGTTTGTATTGAAAATGTAGATGATTTAAATGAGAAAGTTGTAGTAGATTTACCAAGAGTCAAACAGTTTTACGATGAAGATTATTCAGTGGCAGGTCTTAAAGATAAACAAGAAGTATCATATTATGATTTGATTGCAACAATGCTTTTACCATCAGGTGCAGATAGTGCAGCATGCATTGGTTTGAATGTATTTGGAGATTACTCTAAGTTTATAAACGAAATGAATTATAAGGCAAAAGAACTTGGTATGAATAATACATCATTTTCAAATACAATTGGCTCAGATGATATTAATAACTATTCAACAGTATATGATGTTGCAATAATGATGAATTATGTACTAAATAATGATGTTATAAAAAGATTTATAACAGAAAAGGAATATACTACTAATGATAAAACAATAACTGTACATAATGCGTTATTTCAACTTGCAGATATATATAAATTGGATGTAAGTCAAATAAGTGGTGGAAAAACAGGAATGACTGACAACGCTGGATACTGTTTAGCTAGTTATTCAGATAAAGGAGAGGAAACGCTAATATGTGTAGTTCTTGGCTCTGAAATAAAAAGAGGAACACTATTTCATTTAAGTGATACACAAAAAATATATGAATATATAAATGAAAATTATACAATGAAAAGTATAATTAATAAAAATGATGTTATAGCTAATTTACCTGTATTAGATGGTACAAAGGATAATTTAAATGTTGTTTCTTCTGATGAAGTTAGAATTTTATTAGAAAATACTGTTCAAATAGATAATCAAAAAATAAAAATAGAATATAGTGGATTAGAAAATTTAAGTATTAAAAATAAAATTGGAGACATAGTAGGAAAAGCGAATATATATTATGATGGAAAATATATAGGAGAAATTGATGTCATATTAAATGAAAAAGTTTTTTTTAGTATATTTAAACCATTAAAAGATAATATAAGTGGTATTATAGTAATCATTGTTTTAACATTAGTTTTTTCTTTATATGTATTTATTCAAATTAAATTTAAAAAATTATAATAAAAAAGTAGATAGTTCACAGCTATCTACTTAAAAATTTAAAAGACATTACTAATTAAGTAATTCATTACTATATAAATATTATAACTTGGTTTATAAAGAAAGTTAATTAAATAGAAACCATAGCAGAATTATTTAATTCAATAGCTAGACTAAATAAAACAAAATAGCTTCTATATTAAACTAACTAGATTTCACAGGTCTAGTTAGTTTTATTTTATGTATAAATATTTAATAATATTAACAATTAGAGTATGTTTATTTTATAATTACTCTTTCTGTGGTATAATATTTTTGGTGATACTATGAATATACAAGAAAAATATGAAAAGTTATTAGAGTATTTTAAGGAAATATCAAAAGTTCCAAGAAATTCAAAGCATGAAGAAAAAATAGCTAATTATTTATGTGATTTTGCAAATAAACTTGGACTTTATTATATTAAAGATGAAAATAATAATGTTTTAATAAAGAAAAATGCAAGTAAAGGTTATGATAATAAAAAAACTATATTATTTCAAGCTCATACTGATATGGTGTGTGAAAAAACATTAGATAGTACACATGATTTTGAAAAAGATTCAATAGAAATAATTGAAAGTGATGATACTTTTAAAGCAAAAGATACAACTCTTGGGGCAGATGATGGTATAGGTGTTGCATATTTAATGCTATTATTGTCTGATGATGAAATAGAATTACCAGCAATTGAGTGTCTATTTACAACAGAAGAAGAAATTGGAATGAATGGAGCAAGGTCTTTTGATTACTCAGATATAAAAGCAAACTATTTAATTAATCTAGATGGAGAAGAAGAAAATACTGCAATAGTTGGATGCGCTGGTGGAGTAAGTGTATATTATACTAAAAATGTAAATATTGAAGATGAAGTAGAGAATGTATACAAATTAAATATATCCGGACTTTTTGGAGGTCATTCTGGTGTAGATATAGATAAAAAAAGAATAAATTCGAATTATTTAGCAGCAAAAATATTAGACAATATAAATGATGTAAAAGTAGTATCTTTTATAGGTGGAAATAAGGATAATGCAATAGCAAATTCTACAGAAGTTATATTTAGTACAAAAGAAAAAGATTTAAATGATATTTTAAATAAGGCATTGGAAAATATAGAAATTACTGATGCAGATAAAGATTTAAGAATAGATATTGAAGAAATAGATTATAATGGAACGGCTATTAGTGTATATGAAAGTAAAAATATAATATCATTAATAATTAATTTAAAACAAAATGTAATTGAGTATAGTAAAGATGTTGAAGGTTTAGTCGAAACATCTGGAAATATTGGAATAGTAGAAGTTCAAAATGGAAATGTTTTAGTATTAGAGTCTTTAAGATCAAGTGTAGACAAGAGAAAAGATGAAATAAAACTAGAAAATAACAATTTAGCAAATAGTCTTGGATTTAGTATTAAAGAAGAAGGAGAATATCCAGGGTGGAAATATAATCCAAATTCTAAGCTAGAAAAAATATATATTGAATCATATAAAAAAAATCATAATAATAATGAACCTATTGTATGTGCAATTCATGCAGGTGTTGAATGTGGAATGATTTATGAAAAATTACCACATTTAGATATGATATCTTTAGGACCTGATGTTAAAGATGTTCATACAGTAAATGAAACATTATATTTAAAATCATGTAAATTAATGCTTAAAACGTTACTAGATATGATAGAAAATTTAGATTAAATTATAAAAGCTTGAGGTATAAAACTTCAGGCTTTTTTCTTTATTTTTTAAGAGTATTATAGTATAATAATAGCATCTTAAAAGGAGATAAAATGTATAGATTAAGTAATATTAAAATAAAAGAAAATTTAACTGAAGAAGAAGTTATTAATAAAGCATTAGAAAAGTATAATATATCAAAAAGTAATGTAAAAAAAGCATATATTTTTAAACGATCAATTGATGCAAGAAGAAAAGAAGATATATTTTTTAATTATTCAGTGGATATAGAATTAATTAAAGATAAAAATATAAAAGGAGCACAAATAGTAGAGGAATATGAATTCCCTAAAATAGAAGTTCTAAGAAATAGTATTTATAGACCAGTAATTGTAGGTGCAGGACCTGCTGGACTTTTTGCAGCATTAATACTTGTTGAAAATGGAATAAAACCTATTGTAATAGAACAAGGTGCAAAAGTAGAAAAAAGAATTGAAGAAGTGGACAATTTTATTAAAAATGGTATCTTAAATAATAGAACTAATATCCAATTTGGAGAAGGTGGAGCAGGAACATTCTCAGATGGCAAACTTACAACTGGTAATAATTCTATATATTCAAGGAAAGTACTTGAAGAATTTGTAAGATTTGGGGCACCAAAGGAAATAATGTATGTTGCAAAACCTCATATTGGAACAGACAATCTTGTAAATATAGTAAAAAATATGAGAGAATATATTATTTCTAAAGGTGGAGAAATTCTTTTTGAGACTAAAGCTGAAGATTTTTATATGGAAGATAAAAAAATTAAAGCAGTGAAAATAAAGGATAATCAAATTGAGACAGATACATTAGTTCTTGCAATAGGACATAGTGCAAGAGATACATTTAAAACATTACTTAGTAAAAATGTAAATATGGTACCTAAAAACTTTGCAGTTGGAGTAAGAATAGAACACTTACAAGAAAGTATAAATATTTCCCAATATGGAAATCAAACTAAATTTAAACTTCCGCCAGCTGAATACAAACTCGTGTATCATGCACAAAATGGAAGAACTTGTTATACATTTTGTATGTGTCCAGGAGGACAAGTTATGGCATCCTCTTCAGAAGAGGGAACTATAGTTACAAATGGAATGAGTAGATTTAGTCGTGATGGAAAAAATGCAAATAGTGCATTACTTGTAAATATAACACCAGAAGATTCTAAAAATGATGGACCACTTTGTGGTATGTATTTTCAAGAAGAGCTTGAAAAGAAAGCTTTTGTAATGGGAGGTAGTAATTATTATGCTCCTGTTCAAAAGTTAGGAGACTTTTTAAATAATGTTAAATCTAAAAATATAGGAAAAGTTGAACCTACTTATAGACCAGGATATACATTATCTAATTTAAATGAATTATTTCCAGAATATATTAATGAAACATTTAAAGAGGCTTTAGTAAATTTAGATAAAAAACTTAAAGGTTTTGCAGCAGAAGATGCAATACTTACAGCAGTTGAGACAAGAACATCTTCTCCAGTACAAATAACTAGAGATAAGGATACTCTTTTATCTAATATAGATGGAATATATCCATGTGGTGAAGGTGCAGGATATGCTGGAGGAATTATGACAGCAGCAGTTGATGGAATAAAAGTTGCAATAGAAATTTTAAAAAGAAAATAATAAAAATTTTTAGGTGGTGATGATATATGAAACTTAGTAAGAGTCTAATTACTAGAATAATAGAAGTAATAATTGCTATAGTAAGCATGTTTGTTTTAATGATTATTTATAGTAATATTCTTAATAACTCAGAAAATGATGAAGAACAAAAGATAAAGAATTTATTTAAAGATATTAATGTAGAAAATTATGCACAAATAGATAAATGGACTATATATGGCAACCACTTAAATATCTGTGGAAATATAAATAAAGGTAATATAAATGATATCAATATTGAAGAACTAAAGATAGTAGCAATGAATATAACTAAAGAAGAAAAAGAATATACTTTAGAATACAAAGAAAAAGAGGAAACTATAGTTTTCTTTTTATCATCAAATATTAATGAAGGAATTAATTTAGAGGATATATACGAAGGTAATTACTATATATTTTTAAAAATAATAGGAACTAGTAATGAAAAAGAAAATAGTTATTATTTTAATTTAAAAAATACAACAGAATATACAGATTCAAAATATTATACTTTAACTGAAAATAATTTAAACAGAAAAATAGAAATAGATTTTTCTCAGATTAAATACAATAAGGATACTAATGTGGATTATATGAATATAATCTCTAGTAATATTGAATTACCAGAAGATATTTATGATATTGTAATTGATCCAGGACATGGTGGCTCAGATCCAGGAGCAATGTATAAAAATAATACAGAGGCAAAGATGACATTAGAATATTCTATAGATTTAAAAAGAAAGTTAGAATATTTAGGATATAAAGTTAAATTAACAAGAGAAGATGATGAATATACAGCGCCATATGGAAAAAATGGTAGAGCAATAATTCCATATGATACAAAAGCTAAGTTATTTTTATCTATACATTTAAACAGCACTGTTAAGGAGAATCCAGAAGGCGGTGTAGAGATATATTGCGCAAATAACATGAATTTAAATTTAGCTAAAAATTTTGCAAACAATATTGTAAATATAGCAAAAACAAAATATTCACCTAATAATGTATCTAAAGCTTTAGATGGTGTATATGTAAAAACATATACAAAAGAGGATGTGGAAGAGGCTATAGAATATGCTCATGATTTAAATTATGAGCCATATGAAACTTTAAATACTAATACACCATATTACTTTATGATAAGAGAAACAGGTGGAATTATGACTAAGGCATATGTTGATGGAAGAAATAAAAATATTGGAGACAATCCATATCATAATAGTAATATTGCAGCAGAAGCATATTTATTAGAGTTAGGGTTTATAAATTCAGAAAAAGATATAGAAAATTTACAAAAAAATAAAGAGGCATATATTAGTGCAATAATAAAGACAATAGTTGACAATTATACTAAATAGTAAAAAATTGTTTCTTGCATTGTAAAAGAGACAATGGTATAATCACATACGAATAATAGATGTGAAAATAAGAGGTGTAGTAGACATGATAACAAAAGTATTAAAAAGAGATGGAAGAAAAGTAAATTTTAATGTAGAGAGACTTGCAAAATCTATATATAAAGCAGCTAATTCAATAGGTGGACAAGATTATTCAAGATCAGAAGAGCTTGCAAATAAAATATATGATGAACTAGATAAAATTCAAGAAAATAAGCAAGTTACATCTCAAAAAATACAAGAAACAGCAGAAAAAATATTAAAAGATGAAGGACATGATTCAACACTAAATGTATATAGAACATATAGAAATGAAAGAAGTAGAGCAAGAGAAAGAAATACAGATATAATAAATACATATAAAGGTTTAACTTTTGATGATGCAGTAAATAATAATATAAAAAGAGAAAATGCAAATATTAATGCAGATACTGCTATGGGAACAATGTTAAAATATGGTTCAGAAGGAGCTAAAAATTTTTACCATTTATGTGTATTAAAGCCAATACATTCAGAAGCTCATAAAAGTGGAGATATTCACATTCATGATTTAGACTTTTTAACACTTACAACTACTTGTTGTCAAATAGACTTGATAAAGTTATTTAAAGATGGATTTTGTACAGGCGAAGGTTTTTTAAGAGAGCCACAAAGTATTGGATGTTATGCAGCACTTGCAGCTATTGCTATTCAGTCAAATCAAAATGATCAACATGGTGGACAAAGTATACCAAACTTTGAATATGCAATGGCAAAAGGTGTAAGAGTTACATATAAAAAAGAATATCTAAAAAATTTAATTAAAGCGATAGAACTTTTAACTGATTTAGAAGATCCTCAAAGATTAGCAGAAGATGTAGTTAAGTCTATTAAATATGATAAGGATATTGTTGCTACATATAAGGATTCTAATGGATATTTAAAAATAGAGAGAAAGTATTTAAGCAAGTATTTAGACAATGATACTATAGATAGAATTCAAAAATTTACTGTAAAATATACAGATAAAGAAGTAGAAAAAGCAACTTACCAAGCTATGGAAAGTTTTATACATAATTTAAATACAATGCATTCTAGAGCAGGAGCTCAAGTACCTTTTAGTAGTATTAACTATGGCCTTGATACTACTCCTGAAGGAAGGCTTGTTATAGAACAAGTATTACTTGCAACAGAAGCTGGTCTTGGTAATGGTGAAACTCCAATTTTTCCAATTCAAATCTTTAAGATAAAAGAAGGAATAAACTATAATCCAGAAGATCCAAACTACGACTTATTTAAACTTAGTTGTAGAGTATCCGCAAAAAGATTATTTCCAAATTATTCATTCATTGATGCACCATTTAACCTTCAATATTATAGAAAAGGAGATTATAATACAGAAGTTGCATATATGGGATGTAGAACAAGAGTTATGGCAAATGTTCATGATAGAACAAAGGAAGTAACTTGTGGAAGAGGAAATTTAAGTTTTACTTCAATTAATTTACCAAGACTAGGAATTGAGGCAAATGGAGATGTTGAAAAATTCTTTGAAATGTTAGATGAAAAAATAGACTTAGTAATAGATCAATTAAAATCTAGATTTCATATTCAGGCAAATAAAAAAGTATATAATTATCCATTCTTAATGGGACAACATGTATGGATTGATTCTGAAAAATTAAAAAATACAGATAAAGTAGAAGATGTTTTAAAACATGGAACTTTAACTATGGGATTTATTGGGCTTGCTGAATGCTTAAAAGCATTAATAGGGAAACATCATGGAGAAAGTCAAGAGGCAAGAGAATTAGGAATGAAAATTGTTTCTCATATGAGAGAAAGAATGGATGAACAATCTCAAAAAGATAAGTTGAACTTTACTTTAATTGCTACTCCAGCAGAAGGACTGGCAGGCAGGTTTATAAAAATAGATAAGAAAAAATATGGCGTAATTGAAGGTGTTACAGATAGAGAATATTATACTAATTCATTTCATATTCCAGTATATTATAAAACAAGTGCTTTTAATAAAATAAAAATTGAAGCACCATATCATGAATATACAAATGGTGGTCATATTAGTTATGTTGAACTTGATGGTGATCCAACTAAAAATCTTGAAGCTTTCGAACAAATTATAAGATGTATGAAAGAATCTGGAATTGGTTATGGTTCAATTAATCATCCAGTAGATAGAGATCCAATTTGTGGATATACAGGAATAATTAAAGATTTGTGTCCATGTTGTGGTAGAAAAGAATTTGAAGAAGCAAATTATATAACTGAAAGAATAAAAAGAAAAGTAGAGTTTAGAAATAAATAAGAAAAAGAAGGTCAAAATTAATGACCTTCTTTTCTATGCTCTTTTTATATTAACAAGCTCTTTTAAATCTCCCGTTAAGTAATAGGATTTTTCAAGTTTTCTAACGATATCTTTAAAAAGCTTTTTACAAATTTTCTCTGGACCTACGAATAGACTTTTTTCATTTGCAAATATTTCTGTAAATTTTGCACTTTTAAAATATGCAAGATATAAGTCACAATGTCCTATTTTGGAAAATGAAATAGCCATTTCCTTTTCCAATTTTGAAATAATACTCTCTAGCGCTTCTATGTAAGACGTGTCTTCCAACTCTTTCATATAAACTCCTCTCATTGTAGATATAATCAATCTACACTTTTATTATTTTATGTAGTAAATTATAACATGTTTTAGAATAAAAATCAAGAAAAATAAGATGAAATATGGGTAAAAGGATACATAATATATGTTTGCGTGAGATTAATACAGAATAATAGTGAGTAATCTTTTATTTTTATCATTGATTTAATGTATAAAAATTGGTATAATCTAGAATATAAATAGAGGAGGATTAGATATGGTAATTAATACAAAAGGTGAATCTATTTCTCAAGAGGAAATAGACGAATATATTAAATATGTCAAAGAAAAAAATCCAGATAAAGAGATTGCTGAATTAAATTTAAATGTAAACGGAGATTTTGTAGATTTAAGTTATACATTTACAAATGATGTTCCATTTGAAAGAATTAGAAGAATAACAGGATACTTAGTTGGAACATTAGATAGATTTAATGATGGAAAAAGAGCAGAAGAAAAAGATAGAGTAAAACATGATGTATTATTATAATGAAGAAAAAATTAGAATTGCTGGTATTGTTGAAGAATCAATAGTTGATGGACCTGGACTTAGATTTGTTATTTTTACACAAGGATGTCCGCATAACTGTAAAGGATGTCATAATCCTCAAACTCATGATTTTAATGGTGGAGAAGAAATTCCTATAGAAGGAATAATTGAAAAAATAAAATCTAATCCATTACTTAAAGGAATAACATTAAGTGGTGGAGAACCTTTTATGCAGGCTAAAGCTTTATCTATATTACTAGATAAGATTAAAGATACTAAATTAGACATAATAACATATACAGGATTTAGATTTGAAGAATTATTACAAAAGGAAAATGATGAAAATTGCTTTATGGAATTATTAGAAAGAACAGATATTATAATTGATGGAAAATTTGAGGAAGATAAGAAAAATGAAAATTTAATGTATAGAGGAAGCTCTAATCAAAGAGCTATTGATGTAAAATTAAGTATTCAAACTGGAAAAATTGTTGAATATGAATTTTAATATGTAAATATGAAATAATATATAATGAGGAGGGAAAATGGAAGAAAATAAATTTGATTTTAAATTTTTAAATAAAGTCATGTATGTTGGTGCATTTATATTAGTTTGTTTTGCACTTAAATCATTTGGTCTATTAGATAAAATAGTTGAACTATTAGTTGCATTAACGCCATTTTATATTGGTGTAGTTATATGTTGGGTATCTAAACCACTAGCAAACAAATTAAGAAAAATGGGAATTAGTAAAGGTGTTGCAGCTACAATTTCTTTAATAATTATATTTTCTATAATATTTCTTGCACTTGCATATATTATACCTGTAATGGTAACAGAAATTACACAATTTGTTAAAGATTTACCAGCATTATATAGTAATGTTGTAAATAAAATAAATGTTTTTTTATCTGAAAAATTTACTTTAGACTATAATATATCTTCAAATATAGGAGATTTAAGTTTTTTATCAGATATTATGGATAATATTTTAAATTATTCAATTGATACTGCACAAAAGGCTGGAAGTTTTTTAATAAGTATTGTAACAGCTATAATAATATCATTCTTTATGGTAAAAGATATGGATAGAACTAAAAACAGCTTAATTGTTATGGCTTCAAAAAATGGTAAAAATGCAAATAGATATAAAATGCTTGTAGAAATGGATGAAATTTTAAATTCATATATAAGAGGTCTTTTAATAGATAGTATTATTGTTGGAATTATGACTACAGTACTATGCTTAGTATTAAAACTAAAATATGCAGTTATTTTTGGAATAATAATTACATTCTTAAATTTAATACCATATATTGGAGCAATAGTTTCTTATTGTATAACTTCTTTATATGCTTTAACTGTTGGTGGACCAGTTCTTGCAATAATTACATTTATAGCATCATTTATTATTCAACTAATAGATGCAAATATTTTGCAACCAAATATAATTGCAAAATCTGTAAAATTACATCCTGTTGTTGTAATATGTGGAATGCTTGTATTTGAAAGATTATTTGGTATAGTTGGTATGATTATTGCAATGCCTGTTTTAGCACTTGCTAAAATTTATATAAAATATAAATTTGGTATAACTTTTGAAGGTGATGACGAAAATACTAATACAAAGAAAAAAGTATTAAAACCTAAGAAAAAAATACAAGAAAAAGTAGGGGAATAATTAAAAAATTATTCCCTTTTTTCTATTAAGATTTCATGTAATTTTTGCATAAAATATTTAGATTTTGAAGTATCAACAACTATGTTTATAGCAAGTTCACTAAATGAAATCATATATATTTCTACATTTTCATCACTTGCTATTTTAAATATTTTAGATATTGCATCCTTATTGCTTAGCATCATTGGACCCACAATACAAATTTTAGATATATCATCTTTTTTTGTAATAAAATGTATGTCAAAATCTTCTTTTACTCCTTTTTGAACTTTACTTCCTTTTGCTTCTGTAAAAGTACATTTTGAAATAATCTTTAAATTATATTCTTTTGCCATATTTACAGATCTATTATGTAATACTTTTGCTCCAGCAGAAGATGCTTCTAACATTTCATCGTAAGATATTTCATCTAATAACTTTGAATTAGCAATTATTTTAGGATCGGCAGAATAAATTCCATCTATATCACTAAATATTTCACATTTATCTGAATTTAGAGCACAAGCAATAGCAACAGCACTTAAATCTGAGCCACCGCGACCAAGTGTAGTTATATTTCCAAGAATATCTATTCCTTGAAATCCAGTAATTATAACAATACGATTCTCTTTTAAGTGAGAAAGTATGTTATCTGAAACTATATCTAATATTTTAGCATTTCCAAAATTTGAATCTGTAATTATTCCAGCTTGAGAACCAGTCAAACATACAGAGCTATATCCCTTTGAATTAAGCATTAAAGAAAGAAGGGATGCAGTTTGCATTTCTCCTGTTGCAAGTAAAAAATCTAAATCTTTTTTATCAATATTTGAATCATTACTAGTATAGTCTTTAGCTTTTTCAATTAAGCTATTAGTTGTTTTTCCTTGTGCTGATACTATGACTACTACATCATTATTTTTGTCTTTTTCTGTTATTATTTTATTACATATGAGTTCTAGTTTTTCTTTATTTTCAACAGAACTTCCACCATATTTTTGTACAATTATACTCATATTTTCACCACCATAATGTATTTTATGCACAAAAAAACAAAGTGTTATATTAACTTACTAATAATAAAATAAAAACATGCAAAAGAGTTGACATAAACTAAAAACAGTACTATAATCTAAATATCTATACAGAAGAGAATATATGAATTTTATTGATAATTCAATATTAATTAATACATCAAATCACCCAAAAACATTATAAGGAGGCAGCGTTATGAAGAAAGTATTATGGGATTGAATCAAAGCATTCGCTTTGGCACTGGGAGGCGTTATTGCCACAATAATATCTACTCTTTTTATCAGCTGGTGTTACACAATTCTTCATTAAGTATTATTAAAGGGGCTGGTAAGACAAATCTTTTTGAGCCACACGAGAATTTCGTGTGGCTCGTCTTTTATCTAAAACTTATACTTGACATAAAACATAAAGGCGTGGTATAATCTACATGTAGTAAAATTTTTTAAATGTAATCATCAAGTATATTACATGTTACAAAAAAATAAAGAGTTTAAGCGTTTAGTATAAAACGTTTAAAAAGTTTTGCGAAAGAAAAAAATTTAAAAAGGAGGGTATCTAAAATGAAAGGATACAAATTTATCTCAAGATTAATAGTGGGTATCGCATTAATCTTACTTGCGGGGGTGTTAATATGGAATTTATTTAATACAATTGTTATCCCCAAACTGCCAGTAGTAAAAGGAGCAGATTATGTGCAAGACATAAGCCGGATCAATGTCAGATCCAGACAAAACTTATGCAAGAAATGCAATTTCGAAAGCATCGAAGGACAACAAAATTGCTATAGTCTTAGACTATCAGCTTACAACATTTGCAATTACTGATACTTATATAGACAAGACAGTAAGTGCTGTTGTAAATAATGTATACAGAAATCAAAAATATGTAGTATATACATATTTTAAAGATTCAAATACATTACACATTACAACAAATATTAATGATACTGCAAATGATGTTGTTACAAAGAAAAAAGAAGGCATAGACAATGATGCAAGAGTTGTAAAGGAAATACTATATTTCCAACAAAACTTAAAACGTGAATATGGACTTAAAAATTGGAATTTTAATTTAAATACTGAACATATGAGAAATTCATGTTTTGCAGGTGTAGGTTCTATTATATTATTAATACTTGGAATTGGAGTTTTACCAACAGAGCAAAAAGTTTTTAGAAATCCATTTAAACGTAAAAGAGTCAAAGCATCTAGTCATTCAGCTGAATAGATTATAAATAAAGATCGTTAAATTATTTTAACGGTCTTTTTATTTTATAATTATTTTTTTCTTTAACAAAAGTATGTGTATTGAAATTATCTCATTATATGATATAATTATCATGAATAATTGTATAATGGAGGATGAATATGTTTTTTGACAAACTAAAAAATAACTTAAAAAAGACTAAAGAAGCATTAGATATAAAAATGAGCAATATCTTTGCAGATAAAAAAGATATTGATGAGATAATAGATGAAATAGAAGAAACTTTAATTCTATCAGATGTAGGATATGAAACAAGTACTAAAATATGTAAGAAATTAAGAGAAGACTTAAAAAAACAAGTTGAAAAAGATGAAAATGCAATAAAGACATTACTTAGAAAAGAAATGACAGATATTTTATTATCTGATGAAATAAATCAAGTAGATAGTATTAATTTAAATGAAAAGCAAGTAATATTAGTAGTAGGGGTAAATGGTGTTGGAAAAACTACATCAATTGGAAAACTAACTAAATTATATACAAATAGTGGTAAAAAAGTACTACTTGCAGCTGCAGATACTTTTAGAGCTGGTGCAATAGAACAACTTGAAGTTTGGGCAGAGAGAAATAATGTAGATATTTGTACAGGAAAAGAAATGCAAGATCCAGCATCTGTAATTTTTGATGCTACTAAAAGATTTAATGAAGGAGATTACGATGTACTAATTTGTGATACAGCAGGAAGACTTCATAATAAGAAAAATTTAATGGATGAACTAGAAAAAATGAAAAAAATAATAGATAAAAATATTTCTGAGGATATATACAAAGAAACTATTATGGTTCTAGATTCTACAACAGGACAAAATGGAGCAATTCAAGCAAAGCTATTTTTAGAAAAAACAAATGTTAATGGAATATTTTTAACAAAACTTGATTCTACTTCTAAAGGCGGAGTAGTATTTAGTATTGTAGATGAATTAAAAATCCCTATTAAATATATAGGTGTAGGTGAAACAATAGATGATATTGAAAAATTTGATGCTAAATCTTTTGTTGAGGCCATAGTATAGGAGGTATATATGACAAATATATATAAGGGGCTTGAGAATATATTAGATAAATCTAATATAAAATATGATGAGCCAATGAAAAAGCATACATCAACTAAAGTTGGTGGGCCATGTGATTGTCTAGTAGAGCCAACAAGTATTAAAGAGATTCAAGGAGTAGTAAAGTATGCTAAAGATAATAATATAGAATACTATGTTATTGGAAAAGGAAGTAATCTTTTAGTAAAAGATGAAGGATATAGAGGACTAATAATCAAAATTACAGATAAATTTTCAGATATCGAAGTTGATGGAGAATATATAAAAGTATTTTCTGGATGTTCTGTTCCAAAACTTGCACAAATAGCAAAACAAAACGAACTTGCTGGTTTAGAGTTTGCATGTGGAATTCCTGGAAGTGTTGGTGGAGGAATTAGAATGAATGCTGGAGCCTATGGCTCTGAAATGGTAAATGTAGTAGAAAGAGTTGGATATTTAGATGAAAAAGGAAATATAGTTGAAATAGCTAATAGCCAAGCTAAGTTTACATATAGACACAGTATGTTTGTTGATCATCCAGAATATATTGTTATTTATGCTATATTTAAATTAGAAAAAGGAAATATAGATGAAATTATAAATAAAATGGAAACAAATATGACTTCTAGAAAAGAGAAACAACCATTAGAATATCCAAATTTTGGAAGTGTATTCAAAAGGCCAGAAGGATATTTTGTAGGAAAACTTGTAGATGATTGTAATCTAAAAGGATATAAAATAGGTGGAGCACAAGTATCTACTAAACATTCAGGATTTATTGTAAACATAGACAATGCAACTTGTAAAGATATAATAGATTTAATTGAATATGTAAAAAAGACAGTATATGAAAAATTTAATGTTATGTTACAAGAAGAGGTTGTAATATTAGGGGGAAAATAATATGAAAGATTTAATAGAATGGTTAAAACCTGGTTCAAGAGTAAAAAGATATATATTTACATTACTTATATCTGTATTACTACTTATTTTTTGTGGTATTAGTTTAGGTCGTACAAGTGATTTAACGCCAACAATGCTAATTGCATATGTTTTACTTATCACTTTATCTATATTTGGAATAGTTTTCTCATTTATTCTAGCACAAAGAAATATATTACTAGTATCACTTAAGAATATTTCTAAAAGAAATAAAAATATACGTATAAGACAATTATTATATGGAGATCCAAGACTTAAAAAAGGTCCAAGAGTTGTTGTAATTGGTGGAGGGTCAGGACTTCCTAATTTACTTAAAGGATTAAAAGAATATACATCAAATATTACAGCTGTGGTAAACGTTTCAGCAGATGACTATACATTAACATCTGCAATGAGTAAAGAAGAAAGAGTTACACCAGGAGATATAAGAAAATGCGTATCTGCATTATCTACTTCTGAATCAGATTTTTCTAAATTACTTACATATAAATCTGAAGATGGACAAGGTTCTTCTGTAGGAAACTTAATAATTAACGCTTTAACAGATATTACAGGAAGCTTTCCAAAAGCAATAGACAAACTATCAGATATATTCCAAGTACAAGGAGATATATACCCAGTAACAACTGAAGATTTAATTTTATGTGCTGGACTTGAAAATGGTGAAGTTGTAGTAGGAAAAGAAAATATAAGTGAAAGAGTAAGAGAAACAAGAACTTCAATAAAACAAATTTTCTTAAAAGATGGTAGTTTAAAAGTAGTACCAGAAGTAATAGATGCTATTAAAAAAGCAAATATTATAGTACTTGGACCAGGATCATTATATACATCAATTTGCTCGAATTTATTATTTGATGAAGTTACAAAAGCAATTGTAAAATCTAAAGCTAAAAAAGTATATGTTGCAAATATTATGAATCAACCAGGGCAAACCGAAGGTTATACTTTAGCTAGATATATTAATGAAATCGAAAGATATCTAGGAAAACATGTTCTAGATTATGCTATTGTAAATAATGGTGAAATAACTTCAGAAATGATTAAGGATTTTAATCAAGAAGGCTCAACTTCAGTAAAAATTGATCTTGAAAATATACAAAATAGAGCAATATGTGTTATTCAAGAAGATTTTGTTTTAACAGCAAAAAATGCTTTAATTCATGATTCAGATAGACTTGCTGAAATTATAATGACATTATCATTAACTAAATCTATTGGAGATTTAAATATAGTTTCAATGAAAAGAAAACATATGAAAAAAGAGCAAATGCTATCAAATAAAAAAGTCATTAAATCAAAAATACAAGAAATTAAAAGAAAAAAGGCACAAAAAAAAGCAGAAAAATTAAAAAATGCAACTCCTAAGAAGGACAAAAAGGAAAAAGAAATAAAAACAAGTGAAAAAACTCAAGCAACAATAAATAAACTTAAAGATGAAATTTCAAAGGAGTAAAATATAAATGTTTAAGTACAAAAGAGAAATAAATAATTATGATCAAGCAAAACAATTAGAATACTCTCTAACAGATAATGCTAAAGTGAGTTTTTGTACATCAGGTACATTACAAACTAGAAAACCATATCATGGAATGTATATAAAAGATTCAAAAGTATTACTTGAAAATATTGTAGAAACTTTTGAAATAGATGGTACAACACATAAAATTATTGAACTTGAAACTAAAACTAAAGATTTAAATTCAAGAGACTATATTACAAATATAGTCCTTGAAGAAAATCTATTTGAATATAATTTTTCAGATGTAAGCTATTCTAAAAGGTTTGCTTTTGAAGAAAAGAATGGACTATTGTGTATAGAATATATTATTAAAAACAATACGAGAAGTAATATAAAATTTAAAGCTATTCCACTTATAACATATAGAGACTATTTTAATATGAAAAATAGTAGTATGTTAAAATTTAACCAAAGAGATACAGAAGATGGAACTTTTATAGCACTTAGTGTATTAAATAATGAAAATTTAGTCTTAAAATCAGATGTAATGAGCTGGAATAATGATAGTAATGTTTTAAGAGATGTAAAACATGAAATGATTACAGAAGATATAAAGAAAGAAATATTTTTTGAAGATTTAATAATACTTGGTAATTTTAGTGCAGATATAAAGGGACTATCTGAAACTAAACTATACATTTATGTATCATATAAAGATTTTAATATAGAAACTATAAATGCTTTAGATGTATTTAATAATATCGAGACTAGAAATAAGAATATAACTTTTGATGTAGACGAAAATTTTGTAGAACTTATGGATTTATCTAAATCAATTTTAAATACTCATATTGAAGACTTAATGATTAATTCAATTCCATATAAAAAACAGTATAGTGATGAATACATAAAAAGTATACCTGAGCTTACAGAAAAACAGATTGATGAAGATATAGAAGCACTTATAGATATTACACGTTCAGTAGAGGGACAATATTTATATTATAAGAAAATTAAAGAGGCTAAAAAAACAGTTCTTAATGTGTATAAGATTATTAAAGAATTATCAAAATTAGAACTTACAGAGCATGAAAAAGAAAGACTTAATGTTTTAAGATTATGGTATGTTGAATCTGTAAATAGAGTTTTACAAAAAGAAGGTAGAATAGAATTATATATGGATTCAATTAAAGATATATTATATTATTTTTGTGAACCAGATAATAGAGTAACATGTTTTAAAACAATAGAGATATCTGCTTTAATGCTAAATGCAATAAAGATATATCTAAATATTTTAACATGGATTGGTGACACAGATAAACAAATGGAAATTCAAGAATCATATTTTAAAAACTTAATTGAAAAAGAATTCTGGATAAAAGAAAAAAATATAATGAAGAAAGATTTAAGAGATGAAGAACATTTTGCAAATGTTGAAATGTTATATGCACTTAGTTTATCATTTCCATGTGTAAGTGATGATATTCCAAATAAACTACTTGATACTGTGTTTAAAGAATTATATACACCATATGGATTAAGAAAAGTATCTAAATATTCACCAAAATATGATGGATTAATTTATCCAAAATATATGTCACATTTTATTAAAGCAAATTTAAGACTTACAGGAATTACTAGAGCATCACAAAAAATTGCATTTAATCTTGTAAAAGAAATACTTCAAGATGTAGGAAAATATATTAATGGTGGAACAAAGAAAATTTATAGTGATAGGGGAATTGCTATAGATGGCATGAGTTACGATGTTTTAACAAACGCTGAAATGGTAAGACTGTATCATATGTTTATGTAAGTATGGGAGATTATATATATGAGTTTAATTATGTTATTAATAATGATGGCTTTACCAGCATTACTTTTTGTGTTTTGGACAGTTAGTTCAAAAAAAAGAATAGAAAATTTAAAAGATGAAGAAAAGAATATATTAATAGAGGCAGATAAAAAGATTAAAAAGCTTAAAATGGCGTTAATGATTATACCAATTATACTATCAATTGCAATAATTATTATGCTAGCATTACTAACTATAAATGAATATCTATCTACATCAATTCAATATGATGACATAATGAATGAACCTTTGATTTCTATTACTTTAAGTGAAAAAATTGCTGATGCTAATTTATATACTATAGATTTACTATATATCGTATTAATAGTTGAATATATAATATTTAGTTTGTATAATAAAAATAGTAAAATTTTAAATGATAAAGAGAAAAAAGTATTAAAATATATTTATGGTGGTAATATCATTTCATTAATTGCATCTTTAATTTGGACACATATTTTTGCAACTGTGATATCAGTAGCACATCATGTAGTATATAAACCAGTAATATATTTATATCCAGAAAAAGAAGAAAAAGTTAAAATAAAATTTAAAGATAAAACAAAACTTACATGTACATATCCTAAGTATAATGAAGAATGGAATGTTGTTGCAAGTCCTGATGGAACTTTAAGTGATGAAAATGGTAAGAAATATTATTCACTTTATTGGGAAGGAATAAATAATGTTAAAGTAGATGAAAATATTGGATTTTGTGTAAAAGGCGAAGACACTGTTACATTTTTAGAAGAAAAACTAGAAAAATTAGGGTTAAATTATAAAGAGGCAGAAGAATTTATTATTTATTGGTTACCACAACTTGAAAAAAATAAATATAATTACATATATTTTAAACAAACAGAAGAAGTAAATGAAATGATGCCAATGGATGTTACGCCAACACCATACTCAGTAATAAGAATACTTATGGCATTTAAGCCATTAAATAAAGAAGTTAATGTAAAAGAACAAGAGATTATAACACCTAAAAGAGATAGATTTACTTTAGTTGAATGGGGTGGCAGTAAAATTTAAATTGGATTAGGAGGATTGCTATATGATTATTCTTGGAATAGATCCAGGATTTGGAAGAATTGGTTATGGGATAATTAGCTTTATTAAAAATCAGTATAAAGTAATAGAATATGGTTGTATAACAACTCCAGAAAATAGTTATTTTCCTAAAAGATTAAATAAAATAGAAGATGATTTAGAAAGTATAATATCAAAGTATGATAATATAGATGCAGCATCTATTGAAGACTTATATTTTAATACAAATATAACAACTGCAATAAAAGTTGCACAGGCAAGAGGTGTAATATTAAATACACTTGCAAAACATAATATAGATATATTTGAGTATACTCCAATTCAAGCAAAACAGGCAATTGCGGGATACGGTAGAGCAACAAAGCATCAAGTTATGGAAATGCTAAAAAAAGTACTTAAAATGGAAAATATGCCCAAATTAGATGATACTGCTGATGCATTAGCTCTTGCTATATGTCATACGCAATATAATAGATATACTGAATTTACAGGGACAGATAAAAGTAAAAAAGGAACCCAGACAACTTTACAAAAAGTATATGAAGAAAAGGCTAAATCAGATAAAGAGCGTGAGAAAAAACGTGACCAAATGATAAAAGCAGCTCTTGAAAAGGAAAAGAAAAATAGAAAGCAAATTAACATTAAATAATTAAAATCATATAATACACTAACTAGAAATAGGAGGTGTATTTTTTTATGCAAATTGGACTAGTTTTAAGTGGAGGGGGAGCAAAAGGTGCAGCACACATTGGAGTACTTAAAGCACTTGAAGAAGAAAATATAAAAGTTAGTAGTATTGCTGGAACTAGTAGTGGAAGTATTGTTGCAGCACTTTATGGATGTGGATATACACCAACAGAAATTTATTACATATTTAAAAGATATTGTAAATGTATTACAGATTATGATAACATGATACCTTTTAAAGTATTAAATACATTATTTACAGGAAAAATAAAATTAAAATCGTTAGCAAAAGGAAATAATATAGAATGTATTATAAATACTATGTGTTATAAAAAAGGAAAAACAGATATATCACAAATGAATATACCTTGTGTGATTCCTGCAGTAGATATAGTAGATGGAAAAATAGTATATTTTTGTAGTAGAAAAAATAAAGAAGTAAGAGAAAATTTTAATACAACAATATACTCTGATACACCAGAATATATACCATATGGTAGAATATCTAGCATTGTAAGAGCAAGTACAGCTTTTCCAGGAGTATTTGAACCTAAAAGAATAGGTAGTCATCTTTTAGCAGATGGGGGAATTAGAGTAAATAGTCCTGTTAATGCACTAAGAAAATTTAGAGAAAATAATGAAAAAATTATGGTTATATATTTTGAGAAAATAAATAATAATAAAGTACCGCAAAATATTATAGATACTACAATTAAGTCTTTTGATATTATGGGCCATGAAGTAAATGAAAGAGAAATTGCAAATGCAGATTATCAAATAGATATTGAAAGTGCAGATGTAGGATTACTTGATATAAGTAAAATAGATTACATGGTAAACTTAGGATATAATATTACAAAAAGATATATTAAAAATAATATAAAAATATAGCAAAATATTTATAGATATTTTGCTATATTTCATTATTACATAAATAAGTAATAGAATAGCAAGAAATATTTCAAAAATATTTCGTTTTTTTTTTTTTTTGAAGTCGGAATTGTTTCATTACTAAGTCATAGACACAAAACACTACATAAAAATATATATATGTTTTATACTTTAAATGGAAAAAAGAGGAGGAATTATTATATGAAAAAAATTTTAAAAATTGCAATGTTCACATTAGTAATGATGAGTCTTACATTTAGTTATGTTAGTGCTGCAACATTAAATGATATATGGACAGAAGTAAAAGAAGGTTCTATAGCTAATGATGCAGAATATGGTTGGACATATAAGTGGATAAATGGAAAAACAACAGTTGAAACTTTTGGTTTTGAAACAAAAGCAGAAGATTTATGGAAAACTACATGGCAAACAGCATCAGAGCCAGTAAAAGATGAGAAATTAAATAATAAAGATTGGGAAGTATTAAGAGTTACATCTAACTCACAAAAAGGTAAAGTAGGTGTAATATATCATCATGTTGCAAGCTATAAAGGAAAAGATGTTTCTATGAAAATAACTTTAAATAACTGGAATAGAATTGGAAAAGGTGGAACAGTAACTGTAAATGGTGAAAAAAGGGAAGCTTATCCATCAATATATTTTAGTAAAACATCAATAGATATATTAACAACATATCAACCATTAATATTAAAGCCAGAATGGAAAATACAGTTCTTCTATGAAGAAGATAAAAATCAAACACCAATAAGTATTAAGGGACATGTTACAGTAAAAGATTTAGATAATTCAGAGTATTTAGTGTCAGATTTTAGTAAGATAGATAAATTATATATAGAAAAAAATACAAATTTGGTTAAAGACAGTGATAAATCAACAATAAAAAATAAGGAAGGAGATAATTCTGCCAATACATGGGAGAAATCAAATTGGGCAACTCTTTTCTTTGATACATCTAAAATGGAAGATAAAGCTATAAAGTTTGTATATTCAGATACTAAAAAAGATACATATGATAAAACAAATATGGGTAATAAAGAAGAGGATGCAAAAGAATTAGAAAATGCTAAAAGGTATTATCAATGGTTATTAGAACCAGATTCATTAGTATCGTTTCCAACACCAAAAATATACAAAACTGTAAATAAAACAGAAATTACACAAGGAGATAAATTAAATTATACTCTTTCATATTATGTACCAATGCAACCAGAAACTGGAAAATATAAAAGCTTTACAGTTAATGATACTGTGGATAATTGTCTTGACATAAAAGAAGTTAAAGTTATAAATGAAAATAATACAGATGTTACAAATAAGTTTACAGTAACAATAAAAAATAATAATGTAAAAATTGATGCTAAAAAAGAAGTAATAGCATCAGATGATTTTTATAATAAAAACTATAGTATAACTCTAGTATGTGATTTAAAAGATAATCCAGAATTAAAAGCTAAACTTGAAGATGGAAATTATGTGTTAAAAAATAAAGCTGAATTAAAAACAGATAAAGGAACAGAAATAAGTGATGAAGTTAAGACTGGAATACATTATGAGGTTGTAACTGAAATAACAAATGGTACAATTACACCATCAGATTTAAAAGTAGTACCAACAACAAATAAAATAATAGATTATACACCAGATGAGGGATATTACGTAAAATCAGTAGAAGTAGATGGACAAAAAATTGATGTAAGTGAATTAGAAGATGGTGGAAGATATATATTTAAAAATATAAACGCTAATCATAAAGTTGTTGTTGTTTGTGAAAGAATACCAGCAACTGTTACTGTAAAATATGTAGATATTGATACAGGAAAAGAATTAATTGAAAATAAAATAATAGATGGTTACATTAATGATGATTATGAAACTGAAGAAATGATTGTAGAGGGATATGATTTCCTAACAGAAAAATATCCTGAAAATGCTAATGGAAAAATGTTAGAAAAGGAAACAGAAGTTGTATATTATTATAAAGCTATAGAAAATCCAGATACTTCAGATATAAATGTAAAATTACATGTAATTATGATGATTGTTAATATAACATGTATATTTTATATTTCTAAAAAAGTTTTAAATTTTAATTTAAGATAGTAAATGATATAATACCAAGCATTTGATAAATGTTTGGTATTATATAAATATTTAAACTACAATGATAGATATAAGAGGTAAAATAGTGGTAAATAAAAAAATATTAATAATTGTAGTAAGTTTTATCATATTTAATTTTAATATATTATGCGCTGTAACAACTAATTCATACGATTTTTCAACTATAAAAAATAATAGTACTTTAAGCGAAGACTATTCTTATAGCACATTATTTTATACTAGTGGTACAACTTTTACTCAATATGGATTTGATTTTGAAAATACATCTACAGGTAATAAAGGAAATCGAGGAGACTTAAGATATAGTTATGGATTAAGAGGAACTGCAGGTAAAACTGCTAGATTAAAAATTACAAAGTGTGCAATAGATAAAGATGGAAGTTTATGTGATGTAGTCTGTACAATAAGTAATATTAATACCTACACAAATTCAGATTCGTATTCAAAATATGATGAATATAAATCATGGTTTCCAAATGCTGATTTTTCAAATGGAACACCTAGAGTTTGTTTTAGTGTGAAATCGTATTATACTATTTCTGGTGGAAAAAGTTTTGGGAATTCTGTAGGAAATTTAATTGCATTTTCATTTAATACTAATTATGCTGAGGCAACATTCCAAATGGATTATTATAAAACTGGTACATGGAATCCTAGCACTAATATAGGAACTAAAGCTAATATGGGAGGAGTAAATGCTTTTATTTATGATTTAGATATTCCATCTCCTAGTACAACTACACTTGGAAGTAATTTTTTCTTAGGTGAAGAAGGATTTCAATTACAATATGATGGAGATTACTATTTTGATAAATCAAGTAATGGATATTTACAATACAGATGGGGCACTGTAGGTACTGATAGTTCGAAAGGTAATGTTGTAAATACAGGAGGAATACATCAATATTCATCATGTTTTGTAGTTCAAAAACAAAATGCATCATTTAAAATGAGATATGGTGGAAGTTATTGTGGTATAGAATTTGCATTTGTATCACCATTTAAATATCAAATACCAGCACCAACTTCAAGTGCGTCACCAACTAAAGTTTATGAAGGTGAAAAATACACATATACTACATCACAGTATATACCAAATAATTATTATGGAAGTTTTATACCATTTATTGGTGTAAATACACATATTACACAATTTGTAATAGAGAAAAATATTTTAGATACAAAAAATATTGTAACAACTTCTGATGTAACAGTTACAAATGAAGATAATCAAAATGTAACGTCTTATTTTAATATTAGTATAGCTAATAATAAAGTAACAGCAACATTGAAAAGCAATTACAAAGATGATTTAGCTTTTTACGCACATAGATATAATTTAAATGTAAAAGAAAGTTATAAAATAGGATATGGACTAAGCAATACTTCTGTTTCAGAGGGAAATAGTTTAGTTACAGTTGATTCTACAATATTACCAGCTTTAAGATTTGTAAATTTAAAATATGATGTGAATACAATAGGTTCTATAGATCATGGAACAATATCTTGTTCAACAAATAAAGAGACTGTAAATTTTAGAGAAAACAACTCATATACTGTAACTTTTACACCAACAGAAAATTTCATCCTATCTGAAGTACTAATAAATGATAGTAAAGTGGATATATCTAAACTGACTAAAAGTGATAATACATATTCATATACTTTTACTAATAATGATATAAGAAGAAATATAAATCAAAGTATAAGTGTTAAAACATTAAAACAGTGTACAGTTACTACTAAATATATAGATGAATATACAGGAGAATCAATTTCAAGTGATGTGTCAAATACAGTTTTGGAAGGTCAAACATATTCTACATCTAAAATAGATATTTTAGGCTATACATATAGTAAAGTATCAGGTAATACAAGTGGTACAGTTAGTACTAGTGATATAACAGTTACATATTATTATAAGAAAAATGCAAGTGTTGAGGTAATACATAAGGATAAGTTTACAGGAGATATTTTAGAGACAGAAGAAGTAAATGGATATATTGGTGATACTTTTAAATCTGATGAAAATATATATGATATGTATGTTTGTGTTACAAGACCAGATAATGAAAGCATAATTCTTACTGATTCTAAAAATATATTAACATATGAATATGTTAAATTATCCAAAGTTATTGTAATATATAAAGACTTAATAACAAATGAAGAGCTGAGTAAAATTGTTGAAACAAAGAAGCAGGGAGATTCATTTACAAGTGAAGAAAAAAGTTTTGATAATTATGAATTGTTTGATAAACCAGAAAATGAAACAATTACAGTAGAAAGAGAAGATATTGAACTGGTTTATGTATATAAAAAGATACATCAAAAATTAACAGTTAAGTATATAGATGAAAATTCTGGAGAATCAATAATTAATGATGTAATTTTACAATACAAAGATGGTGAAGAATATACTACTGAAGAAAAAGAATTTGATGGATATAAATTAACATCAAAAACACCCAATACTTCTGGAGTAATGCAAAACAATGATATAATAGTAGAATATAGATATAAAAAAACATCAGGTGGTGTAGAAATTAGATATATCGATATAGATTCAGGAGAAGATATATCAGAAAGAATAATTAAAACAGGACTAGAAAAAACACCATATACAAGTATAGCAAAAGAAATAGAAGAATATGAATTAGTAGAAGTTCCAGAAAATGCTAATGGAGAAATGACTTTAGAAAAGATTACAATAACATATAAATATAGTTTAATAAAAGGGAAAATAATAGTAACTAAAGTAGATAAAAATGACAACAATAAATTATTAAGTGGAGCTACATTTAAATTAGAAAAAATAGACAAATCAGGAGAAATAATAAATGAATTTATACAAGAAAAGACAACAGATATTAATGGTAGTATAGAGTTTAATGAGTTAATAGTAGGAAAATATATGATAACAGAAATACTAGCACCAGAAGGGTATGAATTATCATATTCTCCAATTGTGGTAGATATTACCAAAGATAAGAGAGAAATAAATATATTGGCAAGTAATAAAATGAAATTAATTTTACCTGAGACTGGAAAAATGAACAATAGTATTTATTTTATCTTGATTGGAATATTATTAATGTTTAATGCTAGACTAATAATTTTAAAGTATAAAAAATAATATTTTGAAATAATAGATACACTAATATAGCGTATCTATTTTATTTTAATATAATAAAAGCAAATAATTTGCGTTTTTTTACAAAAAACTATTGAAAAAAAGTATCATACAATATATAATAACTACTAATTATTTTTAGAAGGAGGATAGAAATGAGTAAAATATTAACAGACATTTCAAGAACATTTAGTGAGTTTTTATTATTACCAAATTTAACTACAGAAAAATGTATTCCTGAAAATGTGTCATTAAAAACACCAATTGTAAAATTTAAAAAAGGAGAAGAGCCAAAGATTTGTGCAAATATTCCAATGGTATCTGCAATAATGCAATCTGTATCTGGTGAAAAGATGGGTATTGCGCTTGCAAGAGAAGGTGGAATTGCGTTTATCTTTGGCTCTCAATCTATTGAGTCACAAGCCAAAATGGTTGAAAATGTAAAGAAAAGTAAAGCTGGATTTGTAATTAGTGATTCAAATGTAAAACCTGATGCCACTTTAGGTGATGTTGTAAGGATAGTTGAGGAAACAGGACATTCTACAGTTATGATTACAGAAGATGGAACAGCAAACGGAAAATTTTTAGGTCTTGTAACAGATAAAGATTACAGATTATCTAGAGATAATTTAACTGAAAAAATAGAAAAATTTATGAATAAAAAAGAAAATCTTATATGGGCAGAAGAAGGAATCTCTTTAAGAGAGGCAAATGATAAGATATGGGATGAAAAGATAAGTTGTCTACCTATATTAGGTAAAGAAGGTAACTTAAAATATTTAGTATTTAGAAAAGATTATGAAGATAGAAAAAATAATTCTAACTCATTACTTGATAATGAAAAAAGATATGTTGTTGGAGCAGGAATAAATACACGTGATTATGAAGAAAGAATACCAGCATTAGTTGATGCAGGAGTAGATGTTCTATGTATGGATTCTTCTGATGGGTATTCAGTATGGCAAAAAAGAACAATAGATTTTGTTAGAGAAAAATATGGTGAAGATGTTAAAATTGGCGCAGGAAATGTTGTTGATGCAGAAGGGTTTAGATATTTAGCAGAAGCTGGCGCAGACTTTGTAAAAGTTGGTGTAGGCGGAGGATCAATCTGTATTACTCGTGAAACAAAAGGTATTGGTAGAGGACAAGCTAGTGCTTTAATTGATGTAATAGCAGAAAGAGATAGATATTTTGAAGAAACTGGTATATATGTTCCAGTTTGTTCAGATGGTGGAATTGTTCATGATTATCATATAACTTTAGCACTTGCTCTTGGAGCAGATTTTGTAATGATGGGAAGATATTTTGCTCGTTTTGATGAAAGTCCAACAAGAGTTGTTAAGAAAAATGGAAGTTTCTATAAAGAATACTGGGGAGAAGGTTCTAATAGAGCAAGAAACTGGCAAAGATATGACATGGGTGGAAATAAAACAAAACTTGCTTTTGAAGAAGGCGTAGACTCATATATTCCTTATGCTGGAAAACTAAAAGAAAATTTAGATATAACTATAAGTAAAGTAAAATCAACAATGTGTAATTGTGGTTCAATAACTCTTGATGAATTACACAAAAATGCTAGACTTACTCTAGTATCTGCAGTTAGTATTCGTGAAGGTGGAGCTCACGATGTAATAACTAAAGACATAGAATAAGGAGAAAAATAATGGAAAGAGAAGAAATTTTAATTATAGATTTTGGAGGACAATATAACCAATTAATAGCAAGAAGAGTAAGAGAAAAAAATGTTTATTGTGAAGTTGTTCCCAATACAATATCTATTGATAAAATAAAAGAAAAAAATCCAAAAGGTGTAATATTTACAGGTGGACCATCAAGTATTTATGAGGAAGACGCACCAAAATGTACTGAAGAAGTATTTAAACTTGGTATTCCTGTTCTTGGAATATGTTATGGAATGCAATTTATGGCCCATACTTTAGGTGGAGCAGTAAAAAGAGCAGATAAGAGAGAATATGGCGAGATTGAAGTAAATTTAGATAATTCATCTGCATTATTTGATGGATTTGAAAATAAAAATGTATGTTTAATGAGTCATACAGATTATGTAGATGAACTACCAACAGGTTTTGATAAAATTGCATTTACAGATACTTGTAAAATAGCTGCAATGCAAAATAGAGAAAAGAATTTCTATGGTGTTCAATTTCATCCTGAAGTTAATCACACAGTAAACGGAGATAAAATAATAGAAAATTTTGTAATAGACATTTGTAAATGTAGTGGAGAATGGAAAATGGATACATTTGCAAAGAATACAATAGAATCTTTAAGTGAAAAAATTAAAGATAAAAAAGCATTATGTGCTTTATCTGGTGGAGTAGATTCTTCAGTAGCTGCTGTTTTACTATCTAAAGCAATTGGAAAAAATCTAACATGTATATTTGTAGATCATGGTTTACTTAGAAAAAATGAAGCAGAGGAAGTAGAGGAGATATTTACAAAACAATTTGACGTAAATTTTGTAAAAGTTGATGCTAAAGAAAGATTTTTACAAAAATTAAAAGGTGTAACCTCACCTGAAACAAAAAGGAAAATAATTGGAGAAGAATTTATTAGAGTATTTGAAGAAGAAGCTAAAAAAATTGGAACAGTAGATTATCTTGTTCAAGGAACAATTTATCCAGATGTTATTGAAAGTGGACTAGGAAAAAGTTCAGTAATAAAATCTCATCACAATGTTGGAGGATTACCAGATTATGTAGATTTTAAAGAAATAGTGGAACCTTTAAGGGATTTATTTAAAGATGAAGTAAGAAAAGTTGGTAAAGAAATTGGATTACCAGATTTTCTTGTAAATAGACAACCTTTCCCAGGACCAGGACTTAGCAATAAGAATAATTGGAGATATAACAGAAGAAAAATTAGAAATTTTAAAAGATGCAGATTATATTTTTAGAGAAGAAATTGCTAAAAATAATATGGAAAAAGAACTTAGTCAATATTTTGCAGTTTTAACAGATACTCGTTCTGTAGGTGTAATGGGAGATGAGAGGACATATGACTATTTAATTGCACTAAGAGCCGTTGTGACAGATGATTTTATGACAGCTAAATTTGCTAAAATACCATATGAATTATTAGAAAAAATTTCAAAAAGAATAGTAAATGAAGTTGAACATGTAAATAGGATTGTTTATGATATAACTTCAAAGCCACCTGCAACAATAGAGTGGGAATAATTTTATGAGTAAAAGAGAACCTATAAAAACCAAAATAGAAGATATTGTAAAATACTGGAAAAAATATGTTGATGAAAGTGATTTAAGTGTTGATTGGGCAGATGCTAATACTCATTGTTGGAGATGTGGATGTGAAAAAAATTTAGAACGTTGTCATATTATTCCTCATGCTCTGGGTGGTGCAGATGAACCTAAAAATCTTGTACTTTTATGTAAGAGATGCCATAGTGAAGGTCCAAATGTTACAGATTCAGATATTATGTGGGATTGGATTAAATCATATAAAGTACCTTTTTATGAGACTTTTTGGTCTTTAAAGGAAATAAAAGAATATGAATTTATTTATGGAAAAAACATTAATGATGAATTAATTAGAATTTTTAATAAAGCTAAAATATTACCAGATAGTAAAGAGGCAAAAGCTATTATTAACGAAACTCTTAAAGAAGTAAATAAAAATGCTAGTATTCATTTTGGACAACCATATTTTAATTATTCAACAATGGCTGGATTATATAGGATGATGTTAAAACAAATATCAAAATCACTTAAAGTAGAGTTTCCTCTTGAAGAAAAAGTTACAAAAACAAAGTCGCCATGGTGGATGAATAATTAATACATAGTAAGATATAAAATATTTTTAGGAGAAAAAATGTTAATTGTAGTATGTGGTAAATCTAATTCAGGAAAAAGTACTTTTTCAGAAATATTAACCTCAATAGATGAGAAGAATATAGTTCATTTAGATATAGATAAAATAGTGCATAAAATAAATGATAGAAACGATGTTATAGAAAGTGTTGTTAGAATATTTGGAAAAGATGTTTTAGACAATGGAAAAATTAATAGAAGAAAACTTGGAAATATTGTATTTAATAGTAGTAAAGAGATGGAAAAATTAAAGACTATTACTTGGAAATATATAGAATATGAAATAGATAAGTTTATTTATAAAAATAAAAGTAAAATAATAATTTTAGATTATATTATGCTCACAGAAACTAAATATTTTGATTTATCAAATTTAAAAGTATTAGTAAAATCATCTTATGATAATAGGTTAAAAAGAGCACTAATAAGAGATAATATTACAGAAAAGTTATTTGAGTTAAGAGATAAATCTTCAATAGAATATATAGATAATGAATTTGATTATGTAATAAATAATGATAGTAACACTTTCAAGTTTAATATAGAAAGTGTGTATAAAAGTATTATTGAAAAGTTAAATAATATTAATTAATAAATAAAAGATGTTATACATGAGTATAGCATCTTTTATTTTAATCAAAAATGTGTTTTTTATATTTTTGTAATAATAAAGAAATATTATACAAATATGATTTTTTTAAATATCATTATCATTTAAAATGGTATAAAAATAATGATATAATGACAATATAATTAGTAATATTAGGAGTAAATAATGAAAAAAATAAAGAATGTGATAATAATTAGTTGTTTAATGATGATTACAATGTTATCAGTAAATCAATTTTTTAAAAATAATATAAATTATATTGAAGCTGAAAGCACAACTCAAACTGCAGAATCAGAAGATAGTGGAATTGCACAACATAGTTTGATAGGTGTAGAAGTTAATGATTATAATACATTTAAATATTATTTGGAAATAAATGATGGAAATGAATACCATTTACATTTAAAAACTAATATATTTGTTACAGAGACAGTAAATGTTAAAGGAACGAAATCAATAATTGGTTATGCATACTTTATCGTTAATGACAAAAATACACCAGGAGATGATGTAAATGCTGCTATAGCTGTTAATTCTGGAGCAACTCTTACAATAGATAATTGTGTTTTTGATGGAAGAAACAAAAGTAGTATTGCATCATCAAATGTAGTAGTTGATGGTGGAGGAAAATGTATAGTAAATAATAATTGTCGTTTTCACAATGGAACTCAAGGAATTCATGTATCTCCATCAGCTACATTGACTGTTAATAATGGGGCCTTTTTAGAAAATAGTAGTATGGGGATAGGGTCTTATGGTACAGTTGTATTTAATAATGGTAGTACAGGAACTTGCGGACAAGGACTACATAATAATGGAGGTTCACTTACTTTAAATGGAGGAGATATAACTGGAACTGATTCGGCCATTATTAATTTTAATAATGGTACAGCTAAAGTAACAGGAGGAAACTTACATGGCGGCGTCAGAGGACTATACAACTCGAAAGGTACAGCAACAGTTACTGGTGGAAATTTTTATGGAAATACAGATGGAATACTTAACGATAATGGTCAAACATGTACAGTAAGTGGTGGTAAAATATATAGTAACACAAGTGGTATAAAAAATTTAGGAAATATTTCTGTTAGTGGAAGTACAAACATATATAGCAATTCTATAGGTATAAATAATTCAGGTACACTAACAGTTAGTAATGGAACAATAAATAATAATACAGCTTCAAATGGCTCAGCTATATATCATAGTGGCTCATCTTGTATAGTTACAGGTGGAACAATTAATGCTAGTCAGAATGTGTATTTAGCTGCAAATGATAAGTTTGTGACAACTAACACTAGCTATCCATCTTTTGTTGTTAAACCTAATACTTATACAAGAGGAAGAATATTAGTAAAGACATCAGGTAATACATATGCAGAGAACGAATTAAAAAATGTAACTTTAGTTCCAAGTGGAAAATGGCAAACAAGAGTTAGAGATTCAAATATTGTTATCTGGGATAAATCAAATTTAACAGTTACATATTCAGATGAAGATGGAAATGAATTAGCTCCTTCTGAGACATCAACAAATTGGGTAGGAGAAAATTATGCCACAACTAAAAAAGATATTACTGGCTATATTTTAAAAGCTACACCAACTAATGCTAGTGGAACATATAGTGAAAATGACATAACAGTATCATATATTTATGCTAAAAGTGTAGGTAGTGTAGAAGTAAAATATATAGATCAAGTAACTAAAAAAGAAATTGCAGCTAAAGTAACAATAACTGGAGAAGTAGACCAAAATTATACAACACAAGTAAAAGAAGTTGAAGGCTATGAATTAGTATTAACACCAAATAATTCAACAGGAAAGTATATAAATGGGACAATAACAGTAACATATGAATATAGAAAACTATCTAATATGACAATAAAATATGTAGATTTAAATAATAATAAAGAAATTATAGAGTCAACTGTACAGACATTAAAAGAAGGAGAAAATTACATAACAACAGCTAAGGATATAGGTGGATATAAATTGGTGGAAAGTCCGAATAATAATAATGGAACTGTTGGTAATACAGATTTTGAAGTGGTATATGGCTATAAAAAAATATCTAAAGGAGTAGATATAAAATATATAGATAAGTCAACAGGAAGTGAAATCGCACCGACTGACCATATAGATGGACTGGAAAAGGATATTTATACGACTCAAACAAAGGAAATAGATGGATATGAACTAGTTAAAATTCCAGAAAATGCATTAGGAGAAATGATAGAAGGAAAAATAGAAGTAGTGTATGAATATAGCTTAATAAAAGGAAAAATAATAATAAGTAAAGTAGATAAAAATGACAATACAAAATTTTTAAGTGGAGCTACATTTAAAGTTGAAAAATTAAATGAATTAGGAGAAGTAATAGAAGATTCTATACAGGAAAAAACAACAGATGAGAATGGAATTGTAGAATTTACGGAACTTACATTTGGAAAATATATAATAACAGAAATAAAAGCACCAGTTGGTTATGAATTATCAAAAGATGCAATTGAAGTTGAAATAAATAAGGAGCAAAAGGAAATAAATATAACTGCAACTGATAGATTAAAATTAGAATTACCAGATACAGGAGGAAATGGAACAATTGTATTTGTAGTAGTAGGATTTAGTTTTATTATATTAGCTATAGTAATTAGAAAGTTTAAAATTCAAGAACAAAAATAAAAATTAAAAAATACTGTATTAAAACTACAGTATTTTTTTACGTTTTTTTGATATATTCTTATATAAAATACATAAAAACTTGCGATGAAAAGATGTATAAAATCTATTTACAAGTATGTATTGTTAATATATAATTTGCTAACAATAAAAATAAACCTAAATAAAAAAATAATATTGTTTAATTATATAAAAGAAATATAAAGTTACAATTTTTGATTTTTTTTGTAATGCTTATGAAACAAAAATGATTTTTTATATGAGATTTTTTATGCACAATAGAAGAATGTTTTATTTAGTTATATAATTAAATTGTATAAAATATATTGGAGGAAAGGAAATATGACAAAACGTAAAATTTCAATTTTTATAATAATGTGTTGTATTATAGCAACATGTTTTTCACAATATACTAATGTAGTAGCAAATTCATATAATGATGAAAAATCAATTTTAAATGAAAATAATGATGACTCAAATTATGGGATTCAAGCATTAGTAGATACAAATGTTGAACCTAATGTATCAATAGGTAAAACTGCACAATGGGTAGATATTGAAAATGGTATTGCAAAGATAACTTTAAGTGAAACTGATGCCGTAAAGGAATTAGTAGATAATTCAGATTATATAATTGTTTTTGATGTTTCAGGAAGTATGCCTATTGTAACCGTTAATGGTTATGAACCAGGAACATATAATATTGATATTAATGAAGCTTTTAATATAGGTTGTAAAAATCCAAACCATTATAGTAAATTAAAACCAGGATTTGGTGATGATATGAATGGATGGAGAAATGCATATCATTATGATAATAATGGTACACCTAATAATACAGCAGATGATAGACTATTAAACTACTCATCAAGTACTTATCAACAAAAAAACTGGAAAGGAGAAGTTGTTCAAACTTTCTATTTATCATCTGTAAAAGACTTTATGTATAGTAAGTCAAATGGATGTTATTCTAGCTTAGATACATCTCAAAGAATGATTAATAATTTTGTAGATGAAGCTTTAAAGTATGATGCTAATACTAAGTTTGCATATGTTTCATTTGCAGAAGGTGTTGTAAAAACAAATACATTTACAACTGGTGCAAATTTAAAACAGTTAGTTAATACATCTACTCAATATGGAGGAACAAACTATATTCCACCACTTGATAAAGTAGGAGAACTTCTTGCATCATATAATGGAAATAAAAATTTGAAAGTAATATTTTTGACAGATGGAGATAACTATGACAGTGCTATGGGTACTGTTAACTCATTAAAATCAAGATATAATTTTGAAATATACTCAGTATCTGCCGACTTTATTGCAGATTCATCATCAGATATTTATAGAATGGGAGATAAATATCTATATGTAAGTAGTTCTAATGTAGATTCTGCAGTTAATAATTTTATAGATTATTCGCTAAATAGAACTATAATAAAAGCAACAAATAAAGTATATACAGACAAAATATCAGAATATTTTGAAATTGTAAATTCTGGTTCTTATACATTACCATCTAATGTAACAGAATCAAATGGGGTTGTTACTTGGAATGTACCAAATAACACTTCAACATCAAGTGTTACTAATACAACAAGTTTCTATGTTAAATTAAAAGATGAATATAGAAAAACAGCAACAGAAACGAAGTATAAAACAAATCTTGATAGTGCAACAGAAAATGGAGCAGTACTAACATATAAAATTGAAGGTGGAGATTATAACAATCAAACAAGAAATATAAGTAAATCATCACCAGAGCTACCATATGGATTATCTGTAATAAATACAAGTAAAGTATGGAGCGATTATGATAATAAATACAATACAAGACCATCTTCTATAACATTAAACTTAAATAAAAATGGTACAGAAGTAGATGAGATTACTATTTCAGGTACTTCGCATACTTTCCCTGGATACAAATACGTAAATGGGCAATTAAAAGTATATGGTTTGATGTATGATAATAATTCAAATAAAGTAAATAATGTTTATAGTGTAACAGAAGATAGTATTGAAAACTATGATATTACTCAAACAGGAGATAGCTTAAATTCATATACAGTAGAAAATACACTTAATATGCCTTCTGAAATAGAGGTTAAATTTATAGATAATGTAACTAAAGATGAAATTTCAGAATCTGAGCATTATAATGGAAAAGTAGGTGAAAGTTATACAACTACTCCTAAAACAATTGATGGATATGTACTATATGTAACTCCAAGCAATGTAAGTGGAGATTATAAAGTAGAAAAAACTACTATAGTTTATGAATATAGAAAATTATCTAAGGTAACAACAAAATATATAGATTGGTATACTGGTAATGAACTAGCAGATACAGAAGTTGATACATATAAAGAAGGAGATCCTTATACAACTATTAAAAAGACTGTAGATGGTTATACATTTGCTAGCGTGTCAGATAACTATAATGGTATTATAGGAAGAGAAGATATTGAAGTAGTTTATTATTATAAGAAAAATACATCTGTAACTATAAAATATATAGATATAAATACAAATGAAGAAATAGCAGATGAAGTTAAAAAGATAGGTGTTCAAGGAACTTTTTATGATAGTATTGAAAAACAAATTGAAGATTATAAATTTGTGAGAGTTGATGGAGAAGTCTTTGGTTCAATGCAAGCAGAACCAATTACAATAACATATAAGTATGTAAAACAAGCAAATGTATATGTAGATTATATAGATGAAATAACAGGAAATAAACTTGGAGCAGCATCTCCAGTAAAATATAGTGAAGGGGAAGAGTATACAACTTCACCAATGGATATTGATGGATATACATTAACTAGAAGTACAGAAAATGCCAATGGAACAATGGGAAGAGAAGATATCTATGTAAAATATTATTATAAGAAAAACACATCTGTAACTGTAAAATATATAGATATGGTAACAAATGAAGAAATAGCAGATGAAGAAATAATAAATGGACTTGAGGGGCAAAATTTTGAAACTATAAAAAAATCAATCAATGGATATGAATTTATAGAATCAGAAGGAAAAACAAGTGGTCAAATGGATAGATATCCAACTACAGTAACATATAAGTATAAGAAAAATGCAAATTTAATTACAGAACATATTGATGCAAATACAAATGAAAAAATAGTAGATGATGTTGTAAAAACATATAAAGAAGGAGATAATTATGAAGCTTTAGCCCAAAACTTTGAAGGATATGTGCTAGTACAAAGTCCTGAATCAACAACAGGAGTTATGGGAAGGGAAGATATAATAAAAACTTTCTATTATAAAAAAATATCATCAGGTTTAATAGTAAAATATGTAGATGTATTAACAGGAGAATTACTAGAACAAGAAGAATATTCTGGTAATGAAAACGATGTTATAAAATTAGATGAAAAATCATTTAAATATTATGTTTTACATTCTAGACCAGAATTTAGTGAAGTAACTCTTACTGTTGAACCACAAGAAGTTACATATTATTATATAAGAACGTCAAAAGTTCCAGTAGAAGGTATTGACCAAGACACAAGAGAAGTATTATATACTAGTGAAGTTTCAGGAATAGAAGGAGATAAATATAATACAGTACCTAGGGATATTCCAGGATATAAGCTCGTAAAAATACCAGAAAATCAAAATGGAATATTTGAAAGAGAAAATCAAAAAGTAACATATGAGTATAAAAAAATATCAGGTAAAGTTATAGTAAAATATGTAGATAAAGAAACAGGAGAAGAATTAGATAATTACGAAATAAATGGATTATATGGAGAAAGTTATGAAACAGAAAATAAAACTTTCGAAGATTACAATTTTGTTGAAGTAACTGGTCTTGAAGTTGGTACTTTATCAGAGGAAACAAAGGAAGTTACATATTACTATGAAAAGAAAATAGGTAAAGTAGTAGTAAAATATGTAGATAAAGAAGGAAATGAGATAATAAGAGAAGAAATAGAAGATAAAGTAGGAACAGAATATAATACAAATGAAAAAGAAATAAAAGATTATGTATTAGTAGAAGTTCCAGAAAATAAACAAGGAAAATATGTAGATGGAACAATAGAAGTAGTATATGTATATGAAAAAGTTAAAGTTGAAGAAAAAGGAACAATAATAGTAAACTTTGTAGATAGAGAAGGAAATATATTATTTACTAGAGTAATGAAAGAAGATTTAGTTGGAGAAAGTTTCTACATAGAAGCACCAGAAATAAAAGGATATAGAATAATTGGAAGTAATATAGTTGAGGCTAAATTTGTAAATGGTGAATTAGTGTTTGATATCGTATATGAAAAAATAATTGAAGATTTACCTAATACAGGAGATATAAATGTATTATTATATATGTTAATCGCAATATTTAGTGTTACAATAATTACTAAAAAAATAATAAAAGATTAATTGTAAAAAAGAGTTTGATTTTTTAAATTGAACTCTTTTTCCATTTTATTTATAATAGCAATATAATATAAAGTAAATTATTTACATTCAAAGCCCATTGTGTTAAAATATGCTTAATTGTGTTTCTTAGAGGTGAAAAATGAAGATTGTTATTGCAGGAATAGGGAAACTTGGAGAATATTTAGCTAGATCTTTAGTTAAAGAGAATAATGAAGTTACACTAATAGATTTAAATTTTGATGGTAAGGAAAGCCTAATTAATAATGAAGAAGTTAATTATGTAGAAGGAAATGCACTAGACTCAAATATTTTAGTTGAAGCTGGTGTATCGAATGCGGATTTATTAATTTCGGTAATGAAAGATGATGCTGAAAATGTAATGTGTGTATTACTTGGAAAAAAACTAGGAGTTCTAAATACAATAGTAAGAATTAGAAAACCAGAATATTCAAAATCAATAAGTTTAATAAAAGAAGAACTAGGATTATCTATGATTATTAATCCAGAACTTCTTACAGCATCTCAAATATCTCAAGTTTTAAGTATTCCTAGTGTTTTAGACGCTATATCATTTTTAAAAGGAAAAATAGATGTAATATCATTACGTGTAAAAGAAAAAAGTAATTTAGATGGAATAACTATTGAAACATTGACACAAAAGCTTAAAAATAAAATAATAGTATGTGCTATAGAAAGAGACGGAGAAGTTATAATTCCAACTGGTAAAACTAAGTTAATTTGTAATGATAAAATTCATATTACAGGTAAAAGAAAGGATATAAATGCTTTCTTAAAGTACACTAAATTAATAAGTGCTAAAACAAATAAGGTAATAATTAGTGGAGGCTCAGATATTGCATTATATCTTTCAAAGATGTTAATAGATATGGGAATGTCTGTAAAAATAATTGAAAATGATAAAAAAAGATGTGACTTTCTAAGCGAAAAACGCCCTGAAATATTAATAATTAATGGAGATGTTTCAGATCAAAACTTATTATACGAGGAAGGAATAAAATATTGTGATGCTTTTGTATCACTTACAAATAATGATGAAGAAAATATTGTTTATTCTATGTTTGCATCAATTCTTAAGGTACCTAAAATAATTACTAAAATAAATCATATAGATTTAGATGGTGTTACAGAAAAAGCAACATTAGACACTATTATTACACCACATAAAATAGCCGCAAATCAAGTAGTGCAATATGTTAGAGCAGTAAAAAATAGTAGAAGTAGTTCGTGTGAATCAATATACAATTTTGGAGATAATATATTTGAAATTATAGAATTTAAAGTAAAAGAAGAATTTAAGTTTTTAGACATAAAATTAAAAGATTTAAAATTCAGAGATAATGTACTTATCGCAGCTATTCAAAGAGGAAAAAATATAATTTATCCTAGTGGAAATGATGAAATAAAATTAAATGATACTATTGTAATTATTAGTAAAGATGGGAATTTAAGAGAACTTAATAATATGGTGAAGTAATATGAGAAAGATAGTATATAATTATATAGGAAAAGTTTTAATTGGTTTTTCTATTTTGTTCATTTTTCCTATTATTGTAGCATTAATTTATGGTGAGTCATTTTTAGTATTTATTATTCCACAGATAATTAGTTTGGTACTTGGAATATTATTTAATTTAGTAGATGCGAGAAAGTTTACTATATTTGCAAAAGATGGATTTAAAATAGTAGCACTTTCTTGGATTATTATATCTTTAATTGGTGCATTACCTTTTTATTTGAATAAAGATGCAAGTTTTATCGATGCTTTGTTTGAAACAGTATCAGGTTTTACAACAACTGGTGCAACAATATTTAAAGATGTAGAAGTATTAAATAAAAGTATATTATTTTGGCGTTCATTTACTCATTTTATAGGTGGGATGGGAGTTCTTGCATTTGTTATGACTATTATTCCATTATCCAAAAATGATAAATCTATGCACGTTTTAAAAGCGGAGATGCCAGGTCCAACAGTTGGAAAGCTAGTTCCAGGAATAAAGAAAAGTTTAATCTATTTATATATTATTTATATTATACTTACATTAATTGAATGGATTTTACTTTTTATAGGCGGAAATTCAATATTTGACAGTTTACTTATCTCTTTAGGAACTGCAGGTACAGGTGGATTTTCGGTGCTTAATTCATCTATTGCTAGTTATTCTATTTTTAGTAAATATGTAATTGCAATTTTTATGTTTTTATTTGGAGTAAACTTTAATATATATTTCTTAATTTTAATAGGAAATATAAAAAATGCTTTAAAAAGTGAAGAGTTAAAAGCATACTTGGCTATATTTATATTTTCTGTAGTATTTATCTTTATTAATACAATAAACTTAATTGGAAATATTTCAGATGCTTTTATGCAAGCATTTTTCCATGTTAGCTCTATTATGACAAGCACAGGATATAGTATAGGAGATATAAATATTTATCCTACTGCAAGTCGTATATTAATAATGATATTAATGTTAATAAGTGCATGTGCAGGAAGTACTTGTGGCGGATTTAAGATATCTAGATTAATAATTAGTTTAAAATCTATAAGAAGAGATTTAAGAAAAATGGTACATCCAAATAGTGTTCAAATTGTTACATTTGAAGGAAGAAAAGTATCTGAGGAAACAATAAAAAATACTAATTCTTTCATGTTTTTATATGTTATATTAATAATAGTAATACTGTTTATTATTAGTTTTGATGGATTTTCCTTAGAAACAAGTATTAATGCAGTATTTACAACATTTGCAAATGTTGGACTTTGTTTTAATATTTCAAATTTTGCAGACTTTAGCGTTTTATCTAAGCTTGTTTTAAGTATTGGAATGCTACTTGGAAGATTAGAAATATTTCCTGTAATAGCCTTATTTACAGATTTAAGAAAAAAAGAGAGATAAAAAATATTAATAAAAACTTTCCTACATAGGGAAGTTTTATTTTAGATAAAAAAGAATTTATACTCTTTACAAATTTTATTATTTTTTGGTATAATAGTAAAAATTTAAGTTAAGGAGTGAAAGTATGAAACATTTAATTGATATTAAAGATTTATCTATAGAAGAAATTGACGAACTTATTAAAGTAGCTAAAGATATCATCAATAATAAGGAGAAATATTCTCATAAGTGTGATGGTAAAAAATTAGCTACTTTATTTTTTGAGCCTAGCACTAGAACAAGATTAAGTTTTGAAGCTGCAATGATGGAACTTGGTGGAAATGTTATAGGATTTTCTGATTCTTCATCAAGTTCAACTTCAAAAGGAGAAACAGTTTCAGATACTATTAGAGTAGTTGGTTGTTATAGTGATATTATAGCAATGCGTCATCCAAAAGAAGGTGCACCACTGGTAGCATCTATGAAATCAATAGTTCCAATTATTAATGCAGGAGATGGTGGGCATAATCACCCAACACAGACATTAACAGACTTATTAACAATAAAATGTGAAAAAGGTAGAATGGATAATTTAACAATAGGTCTTTGTGGAGATTTAAAATTTGGAAGAACAGTTCATTCACTTATTACTGCTATGTCGAGATATAAAAATATAAAATTTGTATTAATTTCTCCAAAAGAACTAGAAATACCAGAGTATTTGAAAAAGGAAGTATTAGATAAAAATAATATAGAATACATTGAAACAAATGATATAGAAGAATATATGGGAGATTTAGACATACTTTATATGACTAGAGTTCAAAAAGAAAGATTTTTTAATGAAGAAGATTATATAAGACTAAAAGATTATTATATATTAAATAAAGATAAATTAGAAAAAGCAAAGGATGATTTAATTGTATTACATCCATTACCTAGGGTAAATGAAATTTCAACAGAAGTGGATGATGACAAAAGAGCTTGTTATTTTAAACAAGCTGAATATGGAAAATATATTAGAATGGCACTAATTTTAAAATTGTTGGAGGTAAAATAATGAATATTGATAGTATAAAAGAAGGATATGTAATTGACCATATTAAAGCAGGAAATGCTATGAAAATATATGAGTTACTTAATTTAAAGGAATTAGATTGCCAAGTAGCAATTATAACAAATGCTAAAAGCAAGATGACAGGTAAAAAAGATATTATAAAAATAGATAAGAATATAGATTTAGATATTGAAAAATTAGGATTTATAGATAATAATGTTACTGTTAATATTGTTAAGGATGATAAAATTGTTGAAAAGAAAAAATTATCTTTACCAGAAAAAATTGTAAATGTAGCAAGATGTAAAAATCCAAGATGTATTACTTCCATAGAACATTCATTAGATCAAATCTTTATATTAACAGATAAAGAAAAAGGATTATATAAATGTAGATATTGTGAGATGAGTTTAAAAAAATAAATTAAAAAGAGTATATTATAAAAAGTATAAGAAAAGGCCTATAGTTTAACTATAGGCTTTTTACTATTTTCCAATAAACATTAAAACTATGACATAACCATAAGTATTACTTTTTTCTATTCCAATACCAATGTAGTTATATGCATTAGAAAATATATTTTTGCTATGTTCCTCTGAGTTTAAAAAAGAATTGATTGCATCATCTATATCATTATTACCAGCTATATTTTCTCCAGCTGCTATGTATGTAATTCCTGCGTTTTGCATCATTTCAAAAGGAGTTCCATATGTAGGAGAGGTATGAGAAAAATAATTATTTTCTACCATATCTCTTGCTTTGGTTTGAGCTGTAGCTGTTACAAGTGAGTCAAGAGTTAGTGCCGGAAGATCTCTATTTATTCTTTCAGCATTAATTCTTTCTAGTATATATGATACATTTGCTTTATATTCATTATCTGGATTTGTTTCTTCTTGCGTATTATTTTCTTCATTTGAAACGTTATTTTCTTCAGAAGGAGTTTCACTAGAAGAATTCCAATTAATTAAATCTTCTCGTACCATACCAACCAAGTTATCTTGTGTTATAACTAGTAAGAAGTTATTTATAGCACCTATTACATAAACTTCATCACCTTCATTTAATTTTCCATATACTCTAAACGAAGTAGAAGGACCGCCTCTAACTATTGTATTATCTCCTTTAATTGTTCCATAAAATGGTGCATAATCTGTATATACTAAATTATCTGTTTTTTCACCAGTTATATTTGCATACTCTTTAGATATAATTCCCACTTCATTATTTTCTAATTGTACTATATAGTAATTATCTATTGACCCTACAATTTTTATTTTAGTATTTGGAGCAAGTGTTCTAACAAAAGAAGAATAATCTGTAAGAGGTCTATTTCTTAAGTTAACATTTGCAGTAGTAACACCATATTCAGGAGCAAAGTGTGTTATATTTGCCGCAAATATAGTTGAAAATACTAATATAAATAGAACAGTTACTATTAGTATTATAGTAGTTTTTTTCTTTGTCATAAGTTTTCACCTCACAAATATTATTACCAAAACTTTCCTGAATATTATAAAAATTGGTATAATTTTGAAATTTTGTATAAAAAATATTTATGAGGTGTTAATATGCAAAAAGGAATTTGGTTAAGAAAGAATAAAGTTAAAAATGTTTATCCATATTTATCTGGGAATATAGAATGTGATGTAATTGTTGTTGGTGGTGGTATTTGTGGAGCAATTACAGCATATTTTTTAGCAAAAGATGGATTTAAAGTTGCTGTTATTGAAAAGAATATAATAGGATATAATACTACTTCTGTGTCTTCTGCATGTATGACAGATTTTATAGATGAGTTATATACGAAAAGTGGTATAAATAAAGAGAAAAATATTGAAAGAAAATTATTAGACTTAAAAAGAAAAGCTAATGCTCTTTTAGATGAAATAATTGTGGATATTCAAAAAAATGAATACTTGAAAAAGACGGATTATACAATACTAAATACTAAAATGTTTCAAAAATCTATGCTAAAAAATGAAATTAATATAAGAAATAGTGTAGGAGAAAAGGTAGATTTTAATGATACAAATAGTGGTATTAATATTAAGCAAGGAGCAAGACTTATAGATTCTTACGATTTTACTTCAAGAATTTTTGAGTATATTTCAAATTATCCAAATGTATATATTTTTGAGAATACCAAACTTACAGATGTAAAAACATATTATGATTATGTAGAGGTTAAAACCCAAAATGATTTTAGTATAAAGGCTAATTCTTTAATACTAACAACAAGTATAGATAGTCTTCAAATTTCAAATATTCCAAATGTTGAAATGTATAAGAGATTTAGTATAGCATTAAAAACAGATATTAAAAAGAAAATGTGTATTAAAGTATTAAATGATATTCCAGTATATATTCGTTCAGATGATAATGGCAATGTGATAGTTTCAGGGATAGATACTAGGTACACATTTAAAATGGATAATCCAAAGTATATTGATACACTTGAAAAAGAAAATGAAAGAAAATTAAAAAGTGTATTATATAAAATGTTTCCAAAAGCAGAAATAGCAGATGAAATTATTTCGTATAGTGGTAATGTGTATACATCAAAAGATAATTTGCCAATAATCTGTGAGATTGAAAGTGTTCCTAATGTATATTTAAATATAGGAATGGGAAGTTCATCTATTTCACAAATGCTAATAGGAGCAGATATATTAAAAGAAGCTATAAAAGGATATTACAAAAAAGAAATGAACTTATTTAAAATTAATAGATAAATTGTTACAAAAAAATGTCAAAAAATCTTTAATTTTGGAATGTACTGTGATATAATTACGCACAGGAAGGAAGATGGTATGATGAACAAGCTAAGGTTAGTTTATGGTAAATCAAGAGATGCTATGTATATATCACAAGAAGATACAATTAAGATTTTTTCAGAAGCATTCTCTAAGACAGGACTACCAGTTGTAAAATCTAAAAGTACAAATATGGTAGATATGATGTTTGCTCATCCACTTACTGATGGATATGAAAGTACAGGAGAGATATTTGAAATGTATCTTTCTGAAGAGGTAGATACACGTTATCTAGTAAGAGAGATAAATAGAACTCTACCAGCTGGATTTATTGTAATGTCAGCAGAGTATATTTCATCAAGTGAAGAAAGTATTAATCTAAGAGTGTATGCAGCAGAATATGTAGTAAGTTTAGACTATACAGAAAAATTTAAAAACAAGACTTTAAGAGAAAAAGACGAGATAAGAGCATATTATAGAAAGAAAATGGAAATGTATTTATCTCAAAGTCAAATTCTAGTTGTTAAAAAAAGTTATGATAGAATGGAAAGATTAGATATAAAACCTCAAATTGAAAAATATGTATTTAACATAGACGATAGTGTTAATGTAGTTTTATCTGCAGGACCAAGATCTAATATTTCTCCAGCAATATTAATGGATGGATATTCAGAATATATAAATGAGGTAGTACCTTATGAAGTTAAAAGAAAAAAAATACTTTATAGCTAAATAAAATGTCGTATTTTCTTGAAATGTTTCTGTAACAAAAATGATATAAATTATGGTAAACAAATTGTTGACATTGATATATTAATATGGGATAATAAAGTTAACATTCAAGGAAGGCGGTGTAGAACATGCAAGTAACAGACGTAAGAGTTAGAAAAGTAACTTCTCAAAACAGAATGAAAGCTATCGCTTCTATAACTATTGATGATGTTTTTGTTATTCATGACATTAAAGTTATTGAAAGTGATAAAGGGCTATTTATTGCAATGCCTAGCAGAAAAACTCCAAACGGAGAATTCAAAGATATTGCTCATCCTATTAATACTGAAACAAGAGAAATGTTACAAAATTTAATTATTGAAAAATATAATGAGGCTGAGTAATTTATTAAATAAATTATAATGAAAACTAGAGGGTTATTTTAAATTACCCTCTTTTAATATACCAATTTTAAGGAGATGAGATAAGTGACAAATGAATATGTTAAAGATATAGTTTCAAAAATTCCTTTTGAACCTGGAATATATATGATGAAAGATGAAAAAGGCGAAATAATATATGTTGGAAAAGCTATTTCTTTAAGAAAAAGAGTAAGACAATATTTTCAAAAAAATAATAAAACAAAAAGAATAGAAAATATGGCAGCTTTAGTAAGAGATATAGACTATATTGTAGTAAATAACGAAGTTGAAGCTTTAAACCTTGAATGTAACTACATAAAAAAGTTATCTCCTAAATTTAATGTATTACTAAAAGATGATAAAACTTATCCATATATAAAAGTAACAATAAAGGATAAATATCCATTAATATATGTAACTAGAAGAAGAGTAGAAGATAAAGCATTATATTTTGGACCATACACAAACGTTGGTGCAATGAGAGATGCACTACATACAATAAAAGAAATATTTCCTGTAAAAAGATGTAAATATAATTTAGATAAAACAACAGTAAAAAACGCTTGCTTGTATTATCATATAGGAAGATGTTTAGGACCTTGTATAAATGAAATCAGTCTTAAAGCATATAAAGAAATGATTGAACAAGTTGTATTATTCCTAGAAGGAAAGACATCAGATGTAAAAAAAATAATTGAATCTCAAATTCAAGAATGTATTGAAAAACTTGAATTTGAAAAAGCTGCAACTTTAAAACAGAGATTAGATAGCATAGACAAGTTTAGTCAAAAACAAAATGTTTCAAATCTAAATGAAGTAAGTACAGATATATGGGGATATGTTTTCCATGAAGAAACATTATATGTACAAATATTTAAAATAAGAGATTATAAAATAGTACTTCATGATAATGTAAAACTTACAGAAGTATCAGAAGATGAAATAGAAGAATCATTAGTTCAAATTGTATCAAATTACTATACAGATAATAATGATATGCCTAAAAAAGTATATATTACTTTACCAGATGAACAAATTGAATTAATTAATAAGCTTTTTGAAAAAAGAGAAACTAAATTACAAATTATATGTCCAAAGCGTGGAGAAAAAGCAAATCTTGTTAAAATGGTGGAAAATAATATACATATTAATATAGAAGATAAGAAAAATAATGTTGTTGAAGATTTAGCGTCTCTTCTTGGATTTAAAGAAGGAATTGATTCAATAGAATGTTATGATATTTCAAATTTAAGAAATGAATATATTGTAGGATGTATGATTAGATTTGAAAATGGAAAATTAAATAAAAGTATGTATAGAAAATTTAAAATTAGAAGTACTGCAACTCAAGATGATCCACAATGTATGTATGAAGTTTTATCTAGAAGATTAAAACATGCTAAAGAATGGCCACTTCCAGATGTAATGTTTATAGATGGTGCTATGAATCAAGTAAATGCAGTAAAAAGAGCAATGCAAGAGGCAGGAGAAAATACTAATATTTATGGTATGGTTAAAAATGATAAACATAGAACTCGTGGACTTATAGATGATAAAGGAAATGAGTTTGATTTAACAGATAAAAAGCACATACTTAACTTTTTAACTTTCTTACAAGATGAAATACATAGATTTGTTATTACATATCATAGACAATTAAGAGATAGTGTAAAACTTAAAGATGGTAAAGTGTATAAAAATACAGTAAAGAAGAAGTAAAAGGAGAAAAAATGAAAGTATTAACTATAAAGCAACCTTGGGCGACATTAATAATGCAAGGATATAAAAGATTTGAGTTTAGAAGTTGGAAAACAAATTTTAGAGGCGAGTTTTTAATTCATGCAGGAAAAGGTATAGATAAAGAGGCAATGATTAGACTAAAAAAGTATTTACCAGAAGAAATTCCAACAGGAAAAATACTTGGTAAAGTAACACTTACAGATTGCATAGCAATGAATGATGAACTAGCACAAATGTTAGCAAAGGAAAATAACGATATATATACAACACACTCATTTACAAGAAATTATGCTTTTCAACTTGAAAATGTACAAAAATTTGATGAACCAATTGGAGCTAAAGGACAACTTGGTTTTTGGAATATAGAATTATAGAAAGAAAAAAGAAGACAAAAAAATATTGTCTTCTTTTTTGTTTACATTTTTTAATGTAACAATAATGTCTTTTTTTTTTTTTTGATACCGTAACATTAATGCAATAGCAAGTAAATATAACTAATTAATTCACATAAATTAAATTAAAAACTGTTCAATTTCAAAAATATAAGATATAAAATTTAAGTATATATATAGGGAGGATTTTATATGAAAAAAAGAAATATTTTAATTGCTTCAGGATTAACATTAAGTGTTATTGCTGGAGCAACTTTTGGTAGATTACCTATTAATACTATGAATGATAGTTATTTAAAGGAAAATTATACTAGTATAACTAATGAAAACATAGAGGATAATATGCAACTTTATGCATCTTCTATTAGCAATGAATCAGTAACCTTAGAGTGGAAAAATAATGAAGGAACATATTCTTATGATTTGGTAGAAGAGGTAGAAGATGGGATTATAGCTGTTTCAAGTTATGGACAAGTAGTAAAATATGATTTTAGTGGAAATATTGTATGGGAGAATACTGAGAAAATAACAGAAAATAATAGCGAAAATGGATATATTTTAAAAGTTGTAAATAATGGGATTATTGTAGGAAAAATTAGTAGTGGAAAAATATATAAGCTTGATTTAAATGGTAATATAGTCTGGGAAAATAATGAGAAAAAATATTCATATTTTGAAATGATATTAGTAAATGATGGGATTATTGCAATTTCAAATAAAGGACAAGTTGTAAAATACGATTTTAACGGAAATATTATATGGGAAAATATTGAAAAAGACTATAAATATAGTGTAGTAGAAATAGTAGAGGATGGTATAATAGCATTTTCGAGTTATGGACAAGTAGTAAAATATGATTTTAGTGGAAATATTGTATGGGAGAATATTGAAAAAATAACAGAATATGAAAATACATGTAAAATAAAAGTAGTAAATGATGGAATTATTGCATTTACGTATGGTCGAGTAGTAAAATATGATTTTAATGGAAATATAGTTTGGGAAAATACAGAAAAAGATTATTATTACGAAGGAATAGTAACAGTAGATGATGGCATTATTGTAATTTCAACTAATGGAAAATTAGTTAAATTTGACTTAAATGGTAATATAGTCTGGGAAAATAATGAAAAAAACTATTTAGAGCCTAGGATAATGGCAGTGAATGATGGAGTTATTGTAATTTCAAGAGATAATGAAATAATAAAGTATGATTTCAATGGTAATGTTGTCTGGGATAAAAATGAGAAAAAAGAAGAAACAAATGGAGATTTTGGAGTAATAAAAATATTAGAAGATGGAATTATTGCGATTAAAGGAAATGGTCAAATAATAAAGTATGATTTTAATGGTAATGTTGTTTGGGAAAATAATGAGAAAAAATACTTATATTTTGATGTAATTATAGTAAATGATGGGATTATTGGAATATCTAATGATGGACAAGTTGTAAAATATGATTTTAACGGTGATATGATATGGGAAAATAATGAGAAATATTATGGTGAATATTCGAAAGTGGTATCAGTAAATAATGAAATTATTGCATCTTTACCATATGGACAAGTATTAAAATGTGACATTAATGGTAATATAGTATGGAGAAATACGGAAAAAGAATATAGATATACTGGATTAACAGCAGTATATGATGGTGTTATCGCAGTTGCAAATGGAGGACAAGTTGTAAAATATGATTTAAGTGGTAACGTAGTATGGGAGAATAATGAAAAAACATATTGGTATTTAAGAGTAGTAACAGTAGATGATGGAGTTATTGCAGTTGCAAATACTGGAGAAGTAATAAAATATGATTTAAATGGCAATATAGTGTGGGAAAATAATGAAAAAAAATATTGGTATTTTGGATTAACAACAGTAGATAATGGAGTTATTGCAGTTGCAAGAGGAGGACAAGTAGTAAGATATGATTATAATGGTAATATAGTCTGGGAAAATACCGAGAAAAAATATTCATATTATGGGGTAACAACAGTAGATGATGGCATTATTGCAGTTTCAAGTGCAGTAATTGATGGTCAAATAGTAAAGTATGATTTAAATGGAAATATAATATGGAATAATACTTTAGGGATGAATTTATATAGAAGTGGAATAATAACAGTAAATAATGGTATCATAATTGCAGATATGATGGGAAGAATAGAAAAATATGACTTTGATGGTAATAGAGTTTGGAGAGTCTCAGGGGATTCATATAATCATTCATTAACATCAGTAGATGATAATGGAATTGTTGTTGTATCAGAACAAGGATATATTTCTAAATATAATATAGTAAATAAAACAGCACTTAAGAATATATTAGATGAAGTAGAAAAATTAGTTGAAGATGAATATACATCAGAAAGTTGGCAAAATTTACAAGATACTATTTCTGGTACAGAAAATTTAACTAAACAAAGTGAAGTAGATAACAAAGTAAAAGAAATACAAAATGCAATATATAATCTTAAACAAGTTGAAATAGATAAATCTAAATTAGATGATTTACTTAAAGAAGTTGAAGACTTAGATGAAAAAGATTATACACCAGAAAGTTGGGAAAACTTACAAGATAAATTAAAAGACACTGATGATTTAAATAAACAAACTGATGTAGATGATAAGATTAAAGAGATAGAAGGTGCTATTAAAGATTTAGTACTTGTAGAACCTAATAGAACTGAACTAGATAAAATTCTTGCAGAAGTAGAGAAACTAACTGAAGCAGATTATAGCAAAGAAACATGGCAAAATCTACAAGATGCTATATCTGGTACAGATAATTTAACAAAACAAAGTGAAGTAGATAACAAAGTAAAAGAAATTCAAAATGCTATAAATAATCTTGACGTAGATAGAAGTAAGTTAGATGAATTACTAGATAGAATAGAAAAAATGGATAAAGATGTATATACAAAAGAATCGCTAGATAACTTAATGAAAGCAATAGAAGGAACAGATAACTTAACAAAACAATCTGAAATAGATAATAAAGTTGAAGAAATACAAAATGCTATGAGCAATTTAAAACTAGACCCAGATAAAGTACAAATTAAAAAAGGTGACTTAGATAGAAATGGTATAGTAAATGCAAATGATGCTGCTATAGCTTTAGATTTATATAAATATGGTAATGTATCATCTGAAGAATTACAAATTGGAGATATGGATAACAATGGAATAATTAACGCAAATGATGCAGCACTTATTTTAGATGTATACAAATATGGTAACTAAATTATTAAAAAGGTAATTAAAGCTAATACTTAAATATTTATAATTAATAAAAAATGAAGATTAATGTTAACCTTCCTCAAAACATTAATCTTCATATTTTATATATATTTTTTCTTTCCAAATTTTTGTTAAATTATCAAGTGAAAACTTAGCATTAGCAGGACTAGATGAAGGTAAGCAAATAATTGGGATATCTGTTATTTTATCTTTAAAGTATTTCATAAATAGCTTATATGAAGTATTACCATTACAAAATATAGCTTTAATATTGGTTTTATTTAGTAGATTTTCAATATTATTTGGAATAGCATTTTTTATACTTGAATCACTAGAACCAGTTATTTCACATGTATTTATAACATCCCATAGTGCGATGTTATTTCTCAGTAAAAATTCTTTTTTACTTTCTATATTCTTATCTATTTTTTCATCATAAATATTTTCAAGTATTTTCCAAAATCTATTTTGAGGATGACCATAGTAAAAGTTTATTTCTCTAGATTTTACTGATGGAAAACTTCCTAATATTAATATTTTACTATTAGTGTTATATATTGCTTTAAAAGGGTGAATTACTTTCATTTTTTACCTCCAAATATATTTAAGTATATAATATAAATCAAGTGTGTAAAATAATAATCATAATCAAGTACATTATTACAAAAATGTTACTAAAAAAAGTATACTAAAACAAAGATTTTAGTTGATAATTCGGAGAAAATGTAGTAAAATATCCATGAAAGGTGATTTTTTTATGATAGGGATTACAAAGAGTGAATTTGAGAATTCTCTTTTTAGACAAGATGTTGTAGAATACTATCTTAATATGTCTAGAGAAGATATAGAATATAAGTTTGGAAATATTGTAACAGATATGATTGGATTTAATCAAAATAATCCTCATCAATGTTATGATTTATTTGAGCATACATTAAGAACTGTAATAGATATACCAACAGGTGAACTTTCAGATGAAGAAATAAAATTGCTAAAAATTGCTGCATTTTTACATGACGTTGCAAAACCAAAAGTTGGGCAAGAAATAAATGGAAGAATAGTATACGAGAATAATGAAATAGAATCTGCAAATATGGCAAGACAATTTTTAACAGAACTTGGATATAGTAATGAAGAAATAAATAGAATATGCTTTTTTATAACTCATATAAATGATTTCTTATATTATAAAGATGAAGTACCATATTATTATGAACATCATATATATATAAAGAAAATTTCAGCATTAACTATAGCTGAAAGAATGATTGAAAATGAATATAATTTTGCACTTGCAGGACTTAACGATGTACAAGTAAAAGCTGTATGTTATTCATTAACTAGAAATGAAGAATGGCCTTTATTTGAAGATGAAAAAGGTAATGAAGTTAAAATTGCTACAGTAGATATGCAAGATATAAAATGTAGACTAGTAGATTTAAAAAATGAATTTGAACCTACTTTAAAAGATTATAAAATGCTGTTAAAATTAAGTATAGCAAATTATAAAGCACAAGCTAAAAGAACATATCAAAAGGGAAAATTAATTGCTACACGTGCTGAAAAGGTAAGAGTTGCAGCAATAATTGAGGCAATACTTCCAGAGGCATTTAGAGTCTTTGAAGATGCAATGAATAAATATCAATCAGATGGTGTATTAACACAAGAACTTATAGATGCTACTAATGAATATAATGAACTTATTGCTATGAATCAAATTGAGCAAATGAGAGAAGATAATGCAAAAAACTTAATGAATAAATTTAACGATATGAAAATTCGTTTAACAATGAAATCATAGGAGGTAAATTATGCAAGAACAATATTATAACTTACCTATGGTAAGAGAAAACTTTGTATCAAGAAATTTAAAAAAGCTATTTCAAGGTTTCTTTAATATAAAAAGAAAGAAAAGAGATCAAAAAAGAGCAAGTATTCTTGCACAAAGAGCTAAAATGAATAAATATAATTCTGAAACAGTAACTGTATCAGGTGTTCATCAAAAAGTAGATATATATGAATTCCAAGCAATGTATAGAAGGGGAGAAATATCTATTGAGAATATGAATGAAGATCAAAAATATGCTTTAATTAAACTTTTTGAGATGCAAAATGAAAGATTAAGAGAAAGTATCCAAGAGCATAAGAAAAATACAGAAGCATATAATATGGAAGTTCAAAGATTAAAAAGAGAATTAGATATAATTGGATAAAAGAAAAGCTACATCAAAAGATGTAGCTTTTACTTTTTTAATCACATACAGACATTATAAATGTATTGGTTTTACAAGCATCGACAAACGCATCAAATAACCTTTTTCCATTTTCATCTATGTTTTTTTCAGGATGCCATTGAACACCTATATTAAATAATTCATCTTTCTTTTCGATTGCCTCAATTACATCACCACATTTAGCACAAACTTTATAATCTCCACCATTAGGTACAGCATATCCATGATAGCTATTTACTGTTATTTTTTCATATTTAATAATATCATATAACTTAGATTTTTTATCTATTGTTACATCATGAACATAGTCTGCTTCTAATTCTTCGTGATTGTCAAATGTATAAAAGTTATGGTTTTCTACTTTTATATTTTTATTATCATTGTTATAAAGTGTCATTAATTGCATACCCATACATATACCAAGTAGTGGAATATGATTATCATTAACATATTTACATATGTATCTATCATAGTTAAATATTCTAACTCCACCAGGCATTACTATTCCATCACACATATTTATTTGTGTATTTAGAATTAATTTATCTTCTTCAGATAATTCTGGTTCTCTAGTGTTATATATCATATTTTTTGTTGGCAAAATTATAATAGGAATACCACCACTTTGTAATACTGCTGTTCGTATATTATCTTGAATTCCGTATTACATCTCCTTTGAATTCATCTTCAACCCATGGTCTTGCTATTATTCCTATTACTGGTCTGCTTGATTTGATTTTTCCATTTTCATTAGTTTTCATTTTAAAATACCTCCAATAAATTTATTTAGATTAAAATACTATTTACATAATAATTATTATATCATCTTTGTTAGATTATGTCAATCAGGCAGCTTGAATAACTGTTAAATGGTAGAAGGTTAGAGTGTTTAAAATAATATATTTTTTAATAATAATATATATAATGTGATATAATATATAAAAGTAGAGCAGTATATAATGATAGTAGTAAATATAAATTATTACTTGACGTTTGAATATTATAATGGTAAAATCATTGAGCAATAAATTATTTAACTAAAAAATTAATATAAGGAGGAAGAGAGTATGAAAAGAGAAGAAATTGATGAAAAATTTAAGTGGGATTTAAGTACCATTTATCCAAGTCTTGAAGAATATAAAAAAGATTTTGAAGAAGTAAAAAATGAAATACCAAAATTTGAAAAGTATAAAGGAAGATTTTTAAATTCTGTAGAAATATTTTTAGAATTTATGGAACTTTATGAAAGAGTATCAAGAAAATTATCTAAACTTTCTATGTATTCACATTTGGCGGTAGATGTAGAACCTAATAATGAAGAAATTCGAACTTTAGAGGCAAATATTAGTGGTCTTTCAAATGAATATAGCAATAGTATTGTTTTTATGGATTTAGAAATTGGAAAAAATCAAAATAAAGCTAAGAAAATTTTAGAAGATGAGAGATGTAAAAAATATACTAATATGATTAATTCAGTACTTAGATATATTCCACATAGACTTAGTGATGAGACAGAAGAAGTAATAAATATGGCAGGAAATGCTATGACTGCATATGACACATATAAGTCAGTTAAATTAGAATATGAGCCAGTAATAATTGATGGAAAAGAATATTTCCTAAATGATGAAACATTAAGAGAATTTCTAAAAAATCCAGATGAGAATATTAGAAAACAAGCATACGAAAAAGTGTACAAAGAATATAAAAAGTTTTCAAATATTTATGCAAGTACATTAGAAGGAAATATTAAAGAAGATGTATTTTTTGCTAAAGTTAGAAAATTTAATTCTCCTCTAGAGGCATCAGTTTTTAATGATGAAGTAACACCAGAATTATTTAACAAAATATTAAAAATGGCAAATGAGACATATCACAAATATTTTATAGAATATTTAGATATAACTAAAAAAGTTTTAGGAAAAGAAAAACTAGAAAGTTATGATTTAAGAGTACCTCTTGTAAAAGAGCCTAATTCAAAATATACTTTAGATGATGCTTTTGAACTTATATTTAAAGCTACTAAAAATTTGGGTGAAGATTATAGAAAAATACTTGAAAAAGCAAGAGACGAAAGATGGATAGATTATTTGCCACATGAAGGAAAAAGACATGGAGCATATTCTTCAGGATGTTATGATACAAATCCATTTATACTTACAAGCTTTACTAATGATATTGAGTCAATATTTACTCTAATACATGAACTTGGACATTCTTGTCACACATATTTATCTAATCACAATCAAGATTATATAAATAGTGATTATAGAATATTTGTAGCAGAGGTAGCATCTACAGTAAATGAAAACTTATTACTAAATTTATTAATAGATAATGCAAGTAGTAAAGAAGAAAAACAATTTTTATTATATAAAAAAATTGATGAATTCCAAGGAACTTGTTATCGTCAGCCATTCTTTGCAGATTATGAAAATATTCTACATGAAAAAGTAGCAAACAATGAAGGATTATCTGCAAAAACATTAACTGATATTTATGAAGAGTTAAGTGATAAATATTACGACGGAAGAGTAAAAATTCATGAACTTAGCAAGTATTCTTGCTTTGCAATTCCACATTTTTATTATAATTACTATGTATATAAGTATACAATTGGAAATTGTGTTGCATCAGTTATTGCAAAAAGAATATACAATGGAGATAAAGAACAAATAGAGAAATATTTAAATTTCTTAAAATCTGGTTCATCAAAATCACCAGCAGAATTACTAACTCTTGCAGGAGTAAATCCACTAGAAGATAAATTATATGAAGAAGCTTTTGAAGGATTTAAGCAAGACCTAGAAGAATTTAAAAAAGTTATATTATAATAAAAAAGGGAGGGACTATGCCTGTAGCATAGCCTCCCTTTTTTTATCCATGAAATCACGGATTTTTGCTGAAGAAGTTCTCTTTAACAAATTCGATTGTAACAGAAGCAATTGAGTATGTCAAAAGACCAGGAATTAAAGACCCAAATGTAGCTCCAACAATCGCCATGAAGGAAAGATTAAAGAATACATCAATCCATATGATGATGATGAAACCACAAAAAAATAAAATGCCAATAGTTGCAATGATAACGCTGATGATGTCTTTACTTTTCTTACTCATAGTGAACCTCCTTTTCTGAAAAAAGAAACTCTAAGTTACACGGCTTTTGATAGTATCATCTCCCTTCATGTATGGTTGTATTTAAACAATATTTACCTCAAATTAGATTAATATTAATTAAATAATAATATTATTAAAGAAAACAATCTTAACAAGTTAAATTAGCATAATAATGCATTATCCGATAACACCTGTATTTGATTACATTATACAGGTAATTTCTTTTAAAGTCAATTTAATAAGGAAAATTGTAAAAAAAGTACCATTAACATCTGTTAATGATATTGTTTTTATTATTTACTTTTCATATATGTTTTGCATGCATCAATAAATGCCGAGAAAATATTTTTACTTGGCTCATCTGCAGTTCTTTCTGGATGCCACTGAACGCCTATATTAAATAACTTATCTTTCTTTTCAATAGCCTCAATTACATCATTAGATTTTGCACAGATAGTGTAGTCACCTGAATTTGGAACTTTGTATCCATGTAGGCTATTTACTTTTATATTTTCTTCTTTTATTATTTCAAATAATTTAGAATCTTTTGAAATAGTAACATCATGTACATATTCAGATTCAGGCTTTTTGTGACCTTCAACTTTAATATTTCTATTTTCATTATTGTAATTGCACATAACTTGCATTCCCATACAAATTCCAAGAAGGGGTAAGTCCTTCTCATTAGCTCTTTTACAAATATATTTATCATAAAAATATATCATATCACCACCAGGCATAAGTATTCCATCGCATAAGTTTATTTGAGCATCAAGTATTTCTTTATCTTCATCTGTTAATATGTTTTCTTTGCTATTTATATATACCATATCTTGAGTAGGAAGTATTATTTGAGGAATCCCACCAGCTCTTAAGATACTTTTTCTAATATTTTCTAAAATACACAAAACTTGTCTATTATTATCTGTAGTGTATGGTCTTGCAACAACACCAATTATTGGTCTTTTCATTATAATCACCAGACATATTATAACACGATTAGACAATTATTATCAAATTATTTTTCAAAGTATATTCCTTGATATAAATCTTTTTCTCGTAAAATTTTATCTAGTCCATTTAATACTAGTTTTTTATGTGTATTCCATTCAGGTGCAATAAGTGTGTCTTTTGGCGCATCTCCACTAATTCTATGAATAATTACTTCTGAATTTATGTGGGTTATAACAAAAGTTAGTTGTTCTAAATAATCTTCAAGAGAGATAGGAGAATAGTCATTATCTAAATACATATTATATAACTTTGTATCTTTTGTTATATATGTTGAATGTATTTTTATTCCTTGAATATTATGACTGTTAATAAATGAAACGGTATTTTTTAAATCTTCAAAAGTTTCATTAGGTAAACCTATCATAATATGTGTCACAACATCTATATTATATTTGTTTAATATATTTAATGCTTTTGTAAAATCTAGAGTTGTATATCCACGATTAAGTAGGATACCTGTTTTATCATTAGATGTTTGAAGACCAAGTTCAACACAAACATAATATTTATCTTGGTATGATGCAATAAGTTTTGCTATATCTTTTGTTATACAATCTGGTCTTGTAGCAATTTGTATACCAACAATTCTTTCATCAACTAGAGCCGCATCATATTTTTTCTTTAAATTATTAATACTATCATAAGTATTTGTAAAGTTTTGAAAGTAAGCAATAAACTTATTTGCGCGTTTCCCTCTATAACTTTCTAAATGATTTTTTACTTGAGCAGAAATATCTATAGCTTTTAAATGATCACCAGAGCCTCGTTCACTACAAAAAATGCATCCACCATATCCTTTAGTGCCATCACGATTAGGACATGTAAAATTTCCATCTATACAAATTTTTAGTGTTCTTTCACCAAATTTATTTTTTAAATAACTATTTAAATGATTATATCTTTCCATGAAAGATAGTATAACAAAAATCAACATAAAAAACAATAAAATTATATATAAAATAAAATGTATAAATCTAGATTTAATGCAAAAAATATTTTTAGGAGATGATTTAAATGAGAAAAGGTGATGATAGAATAAGATGTAACGTTGCAAAATGTTTACACAATTGTATTGATGATTCTACTTGTAGACTAAATTCTATTAAAGTATGTGAATGTATGAATGATGAAAAAAGTAGAAAAAGGGAGGATCAGACAGCCTGTGGTTCATATGAATATGTTGGTAATTTAAATAAGTCTGAAATATTAGGCGGAAATTAGAATAAAAGCTCACTTCATTTTGAAGTGGGCGCTTGTTTTTTGTTGCAAAAAATACTTTTAGGTAATATAATATAACAAAAAGGAGCATTGAAATATGAACGATAAAATAGAAAGATTTAAAAAAGATATAAAAGGTAAAAAAGTATCAGTAATTGGTCTAGGAGTTAGTAATATACCAGCTATTATATATTTAAATAAATTAGGTGCAAAAGTAATTGCTAGAGATAAAAATACAGAAATACCAGAAAAATTAAAAGATTTAGATAATATAGAGTACATATTAGGAGAAGAATATCTAAAAGATTTAAAAGAATCAGATTATATATTTAGATCTCCAGGTGTTAAACCATCAACTAAAGAAATTGTTGAAGCAGTAAATTCTGGTGTTATCCTTACATCTGAGATGGAGATTTTTATACATTTAACAGATGCAACTGTAATAGCAATAACAGGTTCAGATGGAAAAACAACAACAACAACACTTGCATCACTATTTTTAAAAGAAGCAGGAAAAAAAGTATATGTTGGTGGAAATATAGGTACACCGCTACTAGATAAAGTAGAAGAGATAACAAAAAATGATTATGTTGTACTTGAACTTAGCAGCTTTCAACTTATGACAATGGATGAAAAAATAGATAGAGCCGCAATTACAAATGTTGCACCAAATCATTTAGATTATCACAAAGACTATGAAGAATATATTGAAGCAAAATCTAGGGTATTTAAAAATCAAGATGAAAATGGAATTTTAGTATTAAATGAAGATAATGAGTTTACATCAAGATATGAAAATGAATCAAAATCTAAAATAAGAAAATTTAGTATAGAGAAAGAAACTAAATGTGGAGTATATTATAAGGATGGAGAAATTATTTCAAATGTAGATGGAAATGCAGAAAAAATAATGGATACAAAAGATATAAAAATAGTAGGTATGCATAATGTTGCTAATATTTGTACAGCTGCATCTTTAGTAATAGATATTTGTGGTAAAGAGGCTATTAAAACAGTAGCAATGACTTTTGGTGGGGTTGAACATAGAATGGAGCTTGTAAGAGAGATAAATGGAGTTAAATGGTATAATGATTCTATAGCAAGTAGCCCTTCTCGTACAATTGCAGGACTTAAAGCTTTTAATGAAAAGATAGTTCTTATTGCAGGTGGATATGATAAACATATTCCATATGATGTTATGGGACCATATTTGATTGATAAAGTAAAACTTATGATTCTTGTTGGAACAACATCACCTAAAATTAAAGAGGCAGCAGAGCTTGAGGCTAAAAAACGTGGAGTAGATACAATGCCTATTGTTGAATTTGGTAATTTAAAAGAAGCAGTAGAATATGCAAAAGAAAATACAGAATCTGGAGATATAGTTGCTATGTCACCTGCTAGTGCATCTTTTGATTTATATAAAAATTTTATGATAAGAGGAAATTATTTTAAAGAATTAGTAAATGAATTGAAATAAGTTTTTAAATACGCTATGATATTTATATAAATATATAGCGTATTTTTTTTAGGAGGATATATGGACGATAAAAACTTTTTTATAGATTTAGATAAACTTACAGATAAGAATATAGATAAGGCCAAAAAAAATAAAGAATGTAGTGAATATACTACTAAAGAATTTATAAAAGATTTAACAAAAGAGGTTGAAGAATAAGAAAGGTGTAGTTTAGTATGAGAGAAAGTACAGTTTCCCTAAATAATGTAGAAAAAGCAATTAGAACTTTTTTTGAAGTTGCAGATGATGAGAAAATTCAATCAACAACTAAAGAAGAAATATTTAATGATATATTAAAAGACTTTATAGAGGCAACATTAAAAAGAAATGATAAATACAGAGATGAAGAGTTAGAAATTGGTATATCTGATATTGAAATAAGTGAAGAAAATCAAAATGAAAAATATGAAATAAATGTAGGAAATATTCTATCAATGAGAATAGGATATGATAGTTTTTTTGAAAATAGAGATACTTTAAAAAAAGTAGAAGATACATATGAGTTCTTTTCTATGCTTAATACAGAAATATTAAAAGGATATAAAGAAGATAATTACAATGATTTTATTCCTACTACAAAAGAAGATGAAATTACAGCTTATTCTAATTATGCAAAAGATAAAATTTTAAATAATCAAACAAATTTAGAGATCGATTCTAAAGAAGAAGGTACATTACTTACCCTTGCACAATTTTCAAGAGTACTTACAAGACTTGAAAAATCAAATAATTATCCTGAGAACATTATAAATGAATCTAGAGAAAGCATTATAAGAATGGCCAAAGATAATGTACAAGAAATATATTATGAACAAAGCAAAGAAAAAAATCAAGAAGAAATAGCAGAAATAGAAGTAAACTTTAATGGAAATCCAACTAGTATAAAGGTAAGTAATTTGGATGAGGTTGTTGCATCTAATCCAGATATACTAAATGTATATAAACCATTAAGAAATAGTTATAATCCAGATGGGTCAAAAAGAGAAATAGATGAAAAAATTGTTGTATGGAATGAATTAACAGAATGGGTAGACCAAAAAAGTAATTTAAGTGAAGATAATAAAGATATGGTATTAGGACAATTAAATTCATATTTTTCATTAGAACTTGAAAAAGATATAGTGGATATGGTTTCTAAAAATGGTGGTATTAGAAATTTAGATGAGGCTAGAATGATACTTGGTGATGAAGTATTTTCTAAAGCCATAGATACTATGGAAAAATCTAATAGAGCAAGAGTAGATTTAGAAAATCAAAATACAAATGAGGCTATTAAATATTTTAATGACAAGCAAAATGATGTATTTTTTAATCTTAGTGATAATGCTACACAAGATTTAGTAAATATAATAGAAATAATTGAAAAAAGAAGAACTAATGAAAAAGTAAAACAACTTGAAAATAAAGAAACAGAAGATTTAAGAAGAAGTATAATTGAAGATATAAAAAAAGAACTTCAAGAAAATACACAAGAACCATTAGAAGAGTCAGAAAAAATTGAAATAATTGAAGAAAGAAATGAAAGAAAAAAATCATTACTTGAAAAATTAAAGGAAAGACATGAAAAAAGAAAACAAGAACAATATATAGAAGAGCCAGAAGAATATATTGAAATTGATGAACCTGAAGAAGAGATAGAAGAGCTTGGAAGTAAAAAAAATACAAAAGTAACAAAATCTAAAACGTCATCCAATAAAAAAGATGATACTAATAAAGAAATTAAAGACAATAAAAAAGAAATAGATGATGAAGATTATACAGAAAACAAATCTGAAAATGATGTAAAAAAGAATAGTACAAAAAATGATAATGTAGAAGAAAAAGATACAATAGTAGATAATGATAATAAAAAAGAAGAAGATAAGAAAAATGAAAAAATAGATAAAACAGCTAATGAAGTTAATGAATTAAAATCTAAAATAGATAATTTAAATACTACAATAGAGAAATTAAACAGTAGACCTAATCTAGATACTAATATATTAATTGACTTAGAACAATTAAAATCAATGTATAAAGAATTACTTGAAAAAAATAACAACAGTGAAATTGTAAATCTTAAATCAATGATAGAAGATTTACAAAATAAAATAGATAAACAAGAAGAAATTAATGAAGTAAATAATCCAGATGAATCACAATTAATAGACAATAAAGAAATTGAAAAAGAGGATGAAGAAATAGTAGATGAGAATAAACAAGAAGATAAATTAGATTTAACTAATATAGATGAAGAAAAAATAGAAGATGAAAAAGTAACAGATAATAGTAGTAATGAAAATATTATTCCAGATGATGAATTAGAAAAAATAAATAAAGAAGTTGAAGAAGCTCTAAAAGAAGAAAAGAAAAAAGAAGAAGAAGAACCTTTTGATCCAGATAAAATTTATTTTGATATTGATGGTTTTGATGATAAGGAAGAAATACTGCCAGATAATAAAGATGAATTAACTTTAGAAAATGAAGAGAATAATAATACTAAAGAAGAAAATGAATATATAGATGATATATTAAATGATAATATAGATTATTCAGATAAAGAGGTACAAAAGCAACTTGCAGATAAAACAAAACAAGTTATTGATGAATATTACCAAAATCCGGATGTCCAAGAAAAAATAGATGATAGTGCAAATAAAAAAATAGATGATTATTATTCTAGGGAAGATATACAAGCACATTATTCTAAACTCTCAGAAGAAATAATAAATAAATATAAAGAAAGATATCAAAAAGAATTGCAAATTGATGACTTATCTCCAGAAACAATAGTAAAAAGATTAGAAATATATAATAAAAAGATAGAAGAAATTCAAAAGGTAATTGAGGAAATTAAAGAATCTGAGTTAAAAGAACGTTTTGTGGAAAAAAATGAAGAATTATCTGAACTAAAAAAAGAAGAAAAAGGAAAAGAAATTAAATTTAAATATGCGAGTGAAGAAGAACAAGAGCTTAAAAAAGTAGAACAAGAAATGAAAGAAAGGGGACAAAACCTTGGAAAACATTAAAATTTCTAAAAATTTAATAGAACTTGAAAATATTAAAGAAAATTTTGAAAATGGAAATATTACAGTCGATGATATATCTATAGATGATGCAAGACTTTTAAATTTGATGTATGATTTAGAAATATTAGAAACAGAATATAAAATTGAAAAAATGGATGAGAAATTAGATAGCTATAAAACAAGAATGAGAGCAGCAATAGAATATTTAAAAAACAAAAAGAAAAATCTATAGGAGGTAAAAATGGATAAAAACAAAATAAAAGGCATTGAAATTGGTTCAAGACTTCATGACGAATGGAGAAGTCATAGGAAAATAGATAATGGTAAATATGAACCAAGATGGAAAATCACAAACGATGAGAGGTATGAGCCTATAGATGGTAAGGCAAGATTTAATGAGGATGAGTTAGAAGTAGATATAGCAAATCTTTCATTTGAAGAACTTCCTAAAGATTGGCAAAAAGAAAATTTAGAAGCAGGAATTTCAGTTGCAAATATCATTGGAGAAAATGAAGATATTACTAAAGAAGAAATGGAAGAATATGCAACTAAAGTTCATGACGCTTGGTGTGATAGAAAAACTGATGAAATTAGAAAATACATGAATGAATTAGCTCGTGATGGACTATCTGAGGAAGAAATACTTAATAAAGTTGATGAAAAATATGGTTGGGATAAAGGACTTATGATTCCATATAATGAGTTAAGTGAAGAAGAAAAACAAAAAGATAGAAATCATGTACTTGAAGCTATAAAATTAAATAAAGAAATATCAAGAGGAGATATTTCTTTAGAAGATTTAGCTAAAAAGTATGATAAAGAGGCAAAAAGTATTTAAATATCAATATTTTTTAATAATTTTGTTGACAAATTGACAAACCACGTGTATAATATGTGTAAAGTTCGAAAGCTTTACACATATTTTTATAGGTGATTATATGGATAAAAATATAGAGTTTTCTATGTTATATGATATATATGGGAAACTATTAACAAAAAAACAACAGGAGATTTTTGAAGAATATTACTTATACAATTTATCTTTAAGAGAAATTGCAGAAAATAAAAAAATCTCATATCAAGCAGTAAGAGATAGTATAAAATCTAGTGAAACTACTCTTGTTAATTTTGAAAAAGTTACTAATACATTATCTCTTATTGAGAGAATGGAAAAGGCATATAATCTATGTGATAGTGAAGACTTAAATAAAAAAAGACAACAACTTAAGAAATTGCTAAAAAGTGAGGATGATATATAATGTTTGATAGTCTTTCAGATAAATTACAAAATGTAATGAAGAAACTTAAAGGACAAACAAGAATTTCTGAAAAAGAACTAAAAGAGATGTTAAGAGAAGTAAAACTTGCACTTCTCGAGGCAGATGTTAACTATAAAGTTGTAAAAGATTTTGTATCTTCAATTGAATCAAAAGCTTTAGGTGAAGATGTAATGAAATCTTTAACACCAGGTCAACAAGTTGTAAAAATTGTTAGAGACGAGTTAACAGAACTTTTAGGAGATACAAATTCTGGACTTAATTTTTCTTCAAATCCACCAACAATAATTATGCTTGTAGGTTTACAAGGTAGTGGTAAAACAACATTATGTGGAAAGTTAAGTAATTATTTAAGAAAACAAGGCAAAAAACCATATATGGTTGCATGCGATGTATATAGACCAGCAGCTATAAAACAGCTACAAACTTTAGGTAAAAGTTTAGGAGTAGATGTATATAGTGAAGAAAATAATAAAGATGTTGTAGCTATTGCTAAAAATGGTATTAAAGCTGCCACATCTAAACTATGTAATGTAGTTATTATCGATACAGCAGGTCGTTTACAAATAGATGAAGCCCTAATGGAAGAACTTGTTGATTTAAAAAAAGCTATAAGACCACATGAAATAATGCTTGTAATTGACTCTATGGTAGGTCAAGAAGCTGTAAATGTAGCAAAAGACTTTAATGATAAACTTGGAATTGATTCTATTACAATGTCAAAATTAGATTCAGATTCAAGAGGTGGTGCTGCACTTTCAGTAAAATCTATTACTAAAAATCCAATTAAATTTGCATCTGTTGGTGAAAAATTAAGTGACTTAGAGCCATTCTATCCAGATAGACTAGCTTCAAGAATCCTTGGAATGGGAGATGTATTATCTATTATAGATAAAGCAGAAGAAGCATATGAGGAAGAAGAAGCTCTAGAGCTTGAAAAGAAAATCAAGAAAAATGAATTCACTTTAGATGATTATTTAAATCAAATGAAAAAAATTAGAAGTATGGGTTCATTTAAACAATTAATTGCTATGATTCCTGGAATTCCTAAAGAACTAAAGGACGTAGATATAGATGAAAAACAACTACTTCGTATTGATGCAATAATAACTTCAATGACTAAAGAAGAAAGAAGAAATCCAAAGATTTTAAATGCTTCTAGACGTCAAAGAATTGCAAAAGGAAGTGGAAATCAAGTTCAAGATATTAATAGATTTATAGAGCAATTTACACAAATGCAAAAAATGATGAAATCTATGATGAATGGTAATGGAAAATATCCTAAAATACCAGGTATGAACAAATTATTTAAATAGTAAAAATGTTATTTATTTCACTGTAAGGAGGTGAAACTTAATGGTAAAAATTAGATTAAGAAGAGACGGTGCTAAAAAAGCTCCATATTACACAATTGTTGTTGCTGATTCTAGATATCCAGCTGATGGAAGATTCATTGAGAAAGTAGGAACTTACAATCCGATGACTGAACCAGCTGAACTTAAAGTTGATACTGAAAAAGTAGCAGAATGGATTAAAAAAGGAGCAAAACCAACTGATACTGCTATGGCTCTAATTAAAAAAGCAGGATTAGAAATATAGGAGGACAAGAAGAATGTATAAAAATTTATTAGAATACATAGTAAAAAATCTTGTTGCTTACCCAGAAAAAATTGAAATTTCTGAAGTTGAAAACGAAGGAAAAACAATTTTAAAGTTAAAAGTAGCAAAAGAAGATATGGGTAGAATAATTGGAAAAGAAGGAAGAATAATTCGTTCTATTAGAGAAATTATATACGCATATGCTGCAAAAGAATCTAAAAAAGTATCTGTCGATGTAGATGAAGTAAAGGAGAACGCTTAGTATATGCAAAGTGTTTTAATTGGACAGATAGTAAATGTACATGGTATTAAAGGTGAAGTAAAAGTTTATCCATATACAGATGATGTGGATAATCTTTCTAGAAATTTAAAGAAAATATATCTTGATGAAAAACTAAAAGAAAGCTTTAAAACTTCTTGTAGAGTTCAAAAAGGAATGTTACTTGTTAAAATTTCTGGTGTGGATACTGTAGAAAAAGCAGAAGAATTAAGAAATAAATATATTTATATTTCTGAAGATGCTCTTGGAACTCTTGAAGAAGATAGCTATTATGTAAAAGATTTAATTGGTCTTGAAGTAATAGATATAAAAAATAATGAGCTAGTAGGAACATTAGATTATGTTTTTAATACAGGTGCAAATGATGTATATGAAGTTACTACAACTAATAATACTAAAATATATTTACCTGCTATCAAACAAGTTATTAAAAAAGTAGATATAAAAGCAAGAAAAATCTATGTAGAAATTATGGAAGGATTAATATAATATGAAATTTATTGTGTTAACACTTTTTAAAGAAATGTTTGAACCTTTTGTAACAACTAGTATTATAAAAAGAACTATAGAAAAAGAACTTGTTTCAATTGATGTAGTAGATATTAGAGATTTTACAGAGGATAAACATAATAGAGTAGACTTTCCGCCATATGGTGGAGGTAGTGGCATGATAATGTCTGCAGAACCTTTAAGTAAAGCTATAGACTATTCTATAGAAAAGCTAAAGGAAGAAGAAAAAGATATTAAAATAATATACATGTCTCCTAGAGGAAAAGTTTTAAACTATAATCTTTCAAAGTCTCTTTCAGTTTCGAATAGTAACTATATAATAATATGTGGTCATTATGAAGGTATAGATGAGAGAATAATTGAAGAATATAATGTTGAAGAAATTTCAATTGGAGATTATGTACTTACTGGTGGTGAACTTGCATGTCAAGTTTTAATGGATAGTGTTATACGTCTAATACCAGGTGCAATTAGTGAAGACTCACTAGTTGAAGAGTCACATACTAATAATCTACTTGAATATCCACAATACACAAAGCCTTATGACTTTCGTGGAAGACTTGTACCAGATGTATTAATTTCTGGACATCACAAAAATATAGCAGAATATAGAAAAAATGAATCTATAAGAATCACTAAAAAATTTAGACCAGATCTTTTAGATAAATAAAACAATAATAAATAATTCCAAAATAAGGGAGGGAAAATTAGAAATGGATATAATAAACGCTATTGAAAACGAATATAAAAAAGAAGAAATCGTACCTTTTAACATAGGTGATACAGTTGATGTACACGTTAAAATTAAAGAAGGAAACAAAGAAAGAATCC
>JAAGKN010000735.1_pt1 | contig 93525 bp, 73 predicted proteins | sample 6206371 | NCBI WGS metagenome assembly JAAGKN01 (sample SAMN11533720, study PRJNA540317) | gut metagenome | isolation source: fecal pellets from male and female animal of same cohort | host: Peromyscus leucopus | place: USA:CA | collected 2017 | reverse complement strand
GAGCAGTGCAAGGCCAGGGAGAAACATATAAGGGAGATGAATACGGTGTTGAGAGAACGTGAAATGGCGGTTCAGGAATTAAATGCGACCTCACAGAAACTAGATGCGGCCACTCTGGAATTAGTCGTGACCACTCAAAAACTAGATGCGGCCACTCTGGAATTAGATGCGACCACTCAGAAACTAGATGCGACCTCACAGGAGCGAGATGAGGCCCTCCGGCAAGTCGAACAACTCCTGCTGGAAAATAAACGTCTAAAAGAGCAACAGGGGCATATCGATTGATATGCCCCTGTAATAGTTGTCCGCATCTCTTTTATAACCTCAGTCTGGCAAGCGCCTTCTCACCGATCAGGCATTCTCCATGTTCCTCCAGATACACCAGCTTATCCTCCGTGGCCGCATACAGCTCTCCAAATTCCAGCGCCTGTATGCTGGCTCTGCTATAACGCTCATAGGACGCACCGCCGCGCTCCAGATAGAGATAATATGTACCTCCGTCCTGATAAAGTCTGCTAATCACCCGCAGATTCCTGGGCAGCGCAGCGGCGTATTCACAGAGACTATGCATACTGGGAAAACGGAAAATCGCAAAACGTGGTTTCTGGGCCTCCTCCCGGGCTTTCTGAGCAGACTTCCCTGCGCTGTCAGTATTCTCCTGTTCCGCCGCAGATTGCCCTGCCGCCGTTGCCATCGCCTGCGCCAGTAAACCCGCAATGGCCGATCCGTCCAATCCCAGTTTCTCTTTCAGAATCCGCCGCATCTCCCTCAGATAGTTCATGAGATTCGCACCGTTTCTTATGTCCTCCGGAGTTCTCTCTGTGAAAGTCAATATCATACCCTGTTCTGGCAGCATCATAATCTGCAGATCAAAAGCAAACTGAGGGGGCTTATAATCAACCTCCTCCACAGCCTGCGCCATGATCTCCTCCACAATCTCTCGGGCTTTGTCACTGCGCAGTACAAAATCCTTATAGGAAATATCATATTCCTCCAGTTCCTCATTGGAGATGAAACATTTTACCGTTTTTTCATCCACTCTCTCGATCTTCATACGCCATGTCATACCTTTCTTGCATTTATTTTACCAGATGCATAACGTAAAGTCAAACCTTACCATTATTACCCTTACTGCGCAGGCATGCCTCTCCGATCCCCAGAAACAGAAATACGGCAGAGGTGCCCATAACCTGCTGAAAGCTGAAGACATTGTTTAATGTATAGGCCAGTATTCCCATGCCCATAGCTCCCGCCAGCGCATCCTCCCTGCCCGCTTTCAGATATCGGCAAACGCTGGTCAGCATCAGCCCTATGTACCCCACCGCTCCCAGCAGCCCTTCGTTGATCAGCACCGTCAGCCATTCATTGTGGGCGTTGGTCAGCATCAGTCTGCCAAAATAATCCTCCACCATTTGTTTCAGCGCTGGATTAACACCGCTACGAATATACAGGGCCATAGCATCCGGACCAACCCCCACCAGTTTCCCGATCAAATCCTGGTCCCAAAAACAGGTCGCCCCCGCAGTCCAGGTAATACCACGGTTACTGCCCCAGGAGGCATTGAAGGTAAATACTCCTATCTCCGACAGCGGACCGATGCTGCCCGGATACTTGGTATTGACCGCCAGCAGAATGACAAAAACCACTGCGGCAGCACCTGCGATGCCCCATACAGTCAGTCCCAACAGGGACCAGGCTCCTGCATGAAAACGTCCGACCCGTCGGCTTTTATGTACCAGCAGCCAGCACAGCAGCGATCCACCCAGCAAAGCAAACGGCAGTGGCGACAGCGTCAGCAAATCCGTGGTACTCTCAAAATAGTTCATAGCCTCAGGCCATATCCGCCGTATCAGCCAGGTAAATACGCACACGCCGGACAACAGGATACAGCCCGCAAAAAAGCGCAGCAATTTCTCACTGTCCCTCATGGAAAGCAGGTAAAATACCCCCAAGAGTATGAGCAGCGCCACAATCCCACTGCTGCTGCCCTGCGTCACCAGAGATGCCAGACCCACGCCCAAAGTGAGCAGTCCAGCCATATGTAACCATTTCTTTCCCGCAAATCCACCGCCCTGCCATAGATAGTATGCGAGTCCTGACAAGACTGTCACAATATAGCCGCAATACCAGTTGATATTGCCAATGGTGGAGATATATTGTGGACCGGCAGCCTTCATCTCCATAGGATAGACGCCGAAACGATTCAGATACCCCAGCAAAGCGACCAATGCTATGACGGGAATCCACAGGCCCATCATCCAATCCTTTCTCTGCCACAGGCGGGATACCACAAAATATATCCCTAAAAACAACAACTGTGTCAGAAATCCCAGATACCAGCCGTAAGCGCCATAAAAGGCGTCTCCCCACTCCGTCTCCTCCTTAAAGGAGGAATGCAAATAGGAGCAAATTACCGCCGCCAGGTATACCAGGGCAAACAGGTCCGTGACGGACACTGAAGGTATGCGCGGCCGCAGCCGTCTCAGCACCAGGCAAAGCAGATAGATGGCAATCATCGGCAAAATCACCTTGCACGCCAACAGGCTGCCGGAACGGAAAAACATGCATTTTTCCGTTCCTATGCGGCGGTATCCGCTCTCCGTGGAATACAGCGGCAGCACTACCATCAGTGCCACCATATACAGGCTCACCGCGACATCCAGAACATCCCTTATGATTTCGCAGATACATTTCAAGGGTGCGGATTTTTCCGCCCTCGGCTTTGCCTTTTTTACTGCGCTCATACTTCCCTCATTCCCGCGGACCGTCCGTTTCCGCTCTGACATCCGCTTTATCTGTCACTACTTGTAGACAGCTTTATTATAAAGTCGTTGTTTCGGGAAGTCAACCGCCCTTTACTCTGTCTCCTCCACGCGTCTCTGTAGGCTCTGCCAGCTCTGATATATCATCACAAACCCCAGAGGCCCCTTAATGATCCCCCACAAGCCGAAAAGACGAATTCCCGCATAGACAGCAGCCAGCACGGCGATAGGCGCGATTCCCATGCGTCTGCCGATTAGACGGGGTTCCAGCATTTCTCTAGAAAACACACAGACAGCATAGAGAACCAAACACACCACCGCTCTGCCGTAATATCCCTGAAACAGTTGTGTCAACGCCAAGGGCATCAGCACAATCCCCGTACCAATAAAGGGCAGCGCGTCCATCAACCCTGCCAATATCCCCCACAGCGCTCCGTGGCGGATACCAGTGATACTCAGCGTCACTCCCGCCACCAGGGAGATGGCGAACATGATCATCACCTGGGCCTTGACAAAGGTTGCAATGTACCGTATGATTCCGCAGATCACCTCCAGCAGCACATGAAACTCTTCCCGGTCCAGCAAGTTATTCATAATTCGGTCATAGTCCTTGGCCAGCAACACCGCCGCAATGATAAAGGTTACCAGAAATCCACCCAACAGCGCTACTTTTTTCAGATATTGCAGCGAGCCTGACAGCACGCCGGCAGCTCCCTCCGCCTGTAGATAGTCCACCCACTCCTCCAATCTGGCCAGCAGTGTTGACTCCAGATATTCTCCGTCGATTCCCAAAGTCTCCGCGATAAAAGCACTACCCTTTTGTATTAGCTCCTGCAATTCCTGTTCCACTGTCTCAAGCTGGCTGACCCACTCCGGCAGACTGCCCACCGCCCAGGAAAAAAACACCCACACCAAAACCGCCAGCAGGCCGCCGCCCAACACCAGCAGCAAAATAGCTCCCAACTGCCTGTGAATGTGAAATCTGAGCTGCATTTTTTTTAACAACGGTCCGAAAATGGTGACAAAGAGCATGGCGGCCAATATGGGGGAAAACAGTGGCGTCAGATATTGAAGAAAAAAATACACTACTGCCACAGTCAACAATAGTGTAATAAGTTTGCTATGTTTCATTCTCTCCCACATATCCACCTCCGCTTTACACGGCGTCCCGTAAGAGGTCCGCGTCTCTACGGAGTAGTATGTGGGAAAATCATAAATTTATCCAGTCTGGACAGATCTCATGGCAAATCTCCCGATTCGACACCGGATGCAGCAATCGGAGTTCGCAAGCACACAGCGCAACGTGGCGGATTCCCAGCCGCCTGCTCTCCTCCAGGCTCTCGGGTGTACCATACTTCTGATCGCCCAAAACGGGCATTCCCCCATGGGCCAGTTGGCAGCGAATCTGGTGAAACCGCCCTGTGTCTATGCAGATATCCAGTCCGGTATGATTTTCCATCTCTGTACGGTTCTGTGTCTCCCTGACTCGATACCGCAGCACCGCCTTCTTTGCCTCCGGCGCCCCCGCCAAAACCACTCGCGACAGGCTGCCCTCTTTGCGCAGATAATTCACCAGCTCGCCGCCGTCACCGGGCGGACGTCCCCAGACCAGGGCACAGTAGCGCTTTTGCAGCGCCCCTGCCGTCAGTTGACTGCCCAGCGCCGCAGCCGCCTTGGGATTCTTAGCAAACGCCAACAGTCCCTCCACTGGCTGGTCAAGCCGGTGTATAATCCCCACATATCCCCCAGCCAGATAGTTTTTCAATTCACTGACCACGTCCGGCTGACTCACAGAGGCCGACTGGGTAGCCAGTCCGGCGGGTTTATGGCAGATCAGGATATCCCGGTCCTCGTAGACAATCTGTGTTCGCATAGCTATCAGTCCACTCTCACATCGCCCCAGAAAAACAGGGCCACTGTGCCGGGACCGGTATGGCTGCCGATGGTGGTGCCGATATCGTTAATCTCCACCTTGCCCTGCAGCTTGGGAAATGTCTCCTCCACCAAATCCGCCACCGCTCTGGCGTCCTCCATACAGGCCGACTGGGAAATATAACATTTGCCGCTGTAGTCCGTACCGTCCTGGGCATGCTCCTTCATCTTCTCCACTGTGGTCTGAATGACCTTACGCTTAGTGCGGACTTTGGCCCTGTTAATCAGCCTGCCCAAATAGTCTACGTTCAGCAATGGACAGATATTCAGCACGCTGCCCACCATGCCCGCAGCCTTGGAGACACGGCCCCCCCGTATCAGATAGGTCAGATCGCTGGTGAAAAACCAATGCTGCAGCTTTAGCTTGTTGTCCTCTGCCCAATGATACAACTGCTCCACATCCATGCCGCCGTCCCGCAAATCCGCCAGTTTATCCATCAACAGACCATAACCCGAGGAGGCGGCCAGAGAGTCCACCACATAGATTTTACGTTCCGGATACTTTTCCTGCAGGGTATCCCTGGCAATCAAAGCAGAATTCACCGTGCCAGAGATACCGCTGGACAGCGTCAGATGCAGGATATCCTTCCCTTCCTTCAAAAAATTCTCAAAGTACTGCTCGTATTCCTCCACATTGATCTGAGAGGTTTTAGTGTCCGCCCCCTGGGCCATGGACTCATAAAAATCCGCCAGCGAAATAGACTTTCCCAAATCATCCAAATATTGCTTTCCCGCCAATTCAAAGTGAAAGCAGATATAGTGAATATTCCTTTCCTCCAACTGTTCCCGCCGCAAATCCGCCGTAGAACTACAGCTCAATACATACTCTCCCATCTCCCGATCCCTCCTGTTTTCCGAATATATGAAGTACTTTACACCTTGAACCGATACCCCACACCCCATATAGTCTCAATATACTGAGGCTTTGCGGTATCAATCTCAATCTTCTCCCTGATCTTCTTGATATGCACTGTGACGGTGGCAATATCTCCTATGGAATCCATGTCCCATATCTCCCTGAACAATTCCTCCTTAGTGAAGACATGGTTGGGATTTTCCGCCAGGAAAGTCAGCAGTTCAAACTCCTTGGTGGTGAAGGTCTTCTCCACGCCATCCACATACACTCTGCGGGCCGTCTTGTCAATGCGAATGCCCCTGATCTCCACTATATCATTCTGCGCCCTCTGGCTGGTACCCACCAGCCGCTCATACCGCGCCATATGAGCCTTGACACGGGCCACCAGTTCGCTGGGGCTGAAAGGCTTGGTCATGTAATCATCGGCCCCCAATCCCAGGCCCCTGATCTTATCAATGTCGTCCTTCTTAGCGGAGACCATCAGAATCGGGACATTTTTCTTCTCTCTAATCCGCTTGCACACCTCAAAGCCATCCATCTCCGGCAGCATCAAATCCAAAATAATCAAATCATAGTCCCCAGTCAGCGCGGCCTGCAGTCCCGAATCTCCCCGGTTGCAGATATCCACTTGAAAATCGCTGAGTTCCAGATAATCCTTCTCCAAATCGGCAATGACTTCCTCGTCTTCAATAATCAAAATCTTGCTCATTTTTACCCTGCCTTTCCATATTTGCTATTCATTCTGCAATTCCCTGTATTTTCGGATTACAAAATGCATACAGGTACCCTCGCCTTCGCGGCTGGTGGCCCAGATATATCCGCCGTGATCCTCTATTATTTTTTTCACAATGGACAGGCCAATGCCGCTGCCTCCCTGAGCCGAATTGCGGGAAGTATCCGTGCGGTAAAAGCGCTCGAATATCTTGCCCAGATCCTTTTGCGCAATTCCCTTTCCGTTGTCCTCGATCTCCACCTGAATGGAATCCAGCTCGTCTAGAATCCGAATGTCAATGACTCCTCTCTGCTTGTCCATATATTTAACGCTGTTGCTGATGATATTGTTGATAACCTTTTTCATCTGCTCCGGGTCGGCTATAACCTGCGTGTCCTGCTCCACCAAATTGGTGTAATTGAGCTGGATATTCTTGGATTCCAGATCAAGCCCCACCTCCTCCACACAGTCGCCAAAGTAATCCGCCACGTTTATCCGGTGAAAATTATACGGAATCCGGTGATTGTCTATCCCGGAGTAAATGGTCAGCTCGTTAATGAGCTTGTCCATGTCATTAGCCTTATTATATATGGTCTTAATGTATTTGTCCATCTTTTCCGGAGTGTCCGCCACGCCGTCCATAATGCCCTCCACATAACCTTTTATGGCAGTGATAGGGGTCTTAAGGTCGTGGGAAATATTGCTGACCAGCTCCTTATTTTTTTTCTCCTGCTCTGTACTCTCCTCGGTATTCTCCTTCAGCCGCAGCCGCATATCCTCATAATTGCGGTACAGATCACCGATTTCGCCGCCGGACTTGGTCTGCAGAATATACTCGAAATTCCCCTCCTTGATCTTGGTCATGGCCACGTTCAATTCATTGATTGGCCGGAACACCTCCTTATGAATCCACTGGGTCAGCATCAGACTGGTAAAAATCAAAATCAGCACGATCGCTATCACCATGTCAATCAACAGCCGCCGGGAAATCAGCGAATTGATCCTCATGACCACGAACAGACTGCCCTCCGCGCCGTCCCGGAAACGGAAATCGATCTGTTTGACATATTTGTCCATCTCGCTGAAGTAATAGCCTGTCCCCTCCTCCAGATCGCCCTCTCCATAGCCGGGCAGCAGAGGGAATATCTGCTGCGCCGCCTCCTGGTTGCCTGCGAAATAAATCTCGTCATTCCTGCGCACCAGCAAATAGGCGGACCGAGAGCGGAGCAGTCCCCCCATTTTCTCCAGATATACCTTGTCCTCCAGCATGGATACATCCTGCTCCGCCTGTCTCATCAATTGGCGGTACACATCGTCTGCCTGCCCGGTAAAGTTGGTCACGGGCTCCGATATCATGGCAAAATCCAGATTCTGAACGGAGACGCCCGGCTGGGCGTTCACCAAGTAGACACCGATGATACAGAACGCCAGCGCCGTGAGCAGCAGCGGTAAAAAAACAATGGTGGCAAAGGTTACTTTGAGCCTTGTCTTAAACTTCATGATATCCTCTTTTCCGCAATTCCGATAATAAAACAGTATATCACATATCCTTCCGCAATGTGTAAAAACATACGAATTTCTTCATTAAAAAAATCTAAAGTTTTGTATTGTTCGCCTAAAAATACCCCTTGACTTTTGCCAGAAAATGGATATACTTAAAATAGTAATCATTACTATTTTATCGGAAAGGAGCTGCCATGGCCTTGAAATATAGCAGGCAGCGGGAGCTGATTAAGGATTTTCTTCGGGAACGGCGGGATCATCCCACAGCAGACACTGTATATAAAAATGTCCGGCAGCAGAACCCCAACATCAGTCTGGGCACAGTGTACCGCAATTTGGCTCTGCTGGCAGACAGAGGTGAAATCCTGCGGCTGAGGCTGGGGGACGGAACCGACCATTTTGACGCTGATATCTCCCTGCATTATCACTTTATCTGTAATAACTGCGGCTGTGTGCAGGATTTACCAGCAGATGATGTGGAGAACCTTCCGAGCGTGACCAGCCGGCATTTCAGGGGGCAGATCACAGGGCATATGATCTATTTTTGCGGACTCTGTGAACAATGCTGCCAGGGCGGTGAAGACTGACAAGACTCTGTTGTGTCAGTATGTATATGGTATCAAATATTTTATGATAAAGGAGAGAGAAAGTATGAAGTATGTATGTCAGGTATGCGGTTATGTTCATGAGGGGGACAATCCCCCTGAGAAGTGCCCTCAGTGCGGTGTGGACTCTTCCAAGTTCACTGCGCAGAGTGAGGAGAAATCCTGGGCTGCCGAGCATGTGGTAGGCGTGGCACAGGGTGTAAGAGAGGATATTATCGAGGATCTGCGCGCCAACTTTAACGGCGAGTGCTCCGAGGTCGGCATGTATCTGGCCATGGCCCGAGTGGCATTCCGCGAGGGCTATCCCGAGATCGGCCTGTACTGGGAGAAGGCCGCCTACGAGGAGGCTGAGCACGCCGCCAAGTTCGCCGAGCTGCTGGGCGAGGTCGTGACCGACTCCACCAAGAAGAACCTGGAGATGCGAGTTGAGGCCGAGAACGGCGCTACCGCCGGCAAGATCGATCTGGCCAAGAGGGCCAAGGAGCTGGGTCTGGACGCCATCCATGACACCGTTCACGAGATGGCTCGCGACGAGGCCAGACACGGCAAGGCATTTGAGGGACTTCTCAAGAGATACTTTGGCTAATCAGAAAATGGCTTAAAATCAATACTTTTGGCACTTTTGGGGTGTGTGGGATAAAACTCACACACCCTTATTTTTTGCTAAAGTGGTTGTGTAATTTAGTGTGTAACAGGCGGAACGATTTTCATTTTTTTGCAATTACACACTCTATCAAAAGTGTGTAGCTTAAAAGAACGGAATAATGCTGAGGAAAAGAGGATGAGGGTTTAGCTGTTCACAAAAAATTCACATTTTTATTTATTTAGACAATAAAAAATCTCCCATTTTTTTGAAAACAAAAATTTCAAGAAAGTGGGAATTATTTATGGAACTGAAAGACTTTGATATAAACCGCATTCAAAGGATAGGCATTGACAAATTACGGTTATCGGGTTTTGCAATCAAAGCAATAGATATTTCAAAACTTATTCAAATGAAACAGGTTGAGGTTCAACAATCATCAAACCAAACAAGGCTTTGTAAAAGATATATACCTGATACAAATGCAGGCATTACAAAAATTATCATTAAAGACAATCAGGTTTTTTCCGATTTACTAATCGGCTGTGCAAATGATTCAAACGGTTTGCCTGTAGAATACATCTATTTGACTGTGACCGTTACAAATGCAAAAGGGGTCAATCTTGAAAATATGGATTATGCCGAATATGATACATATATTGCCTGTGTGCTTAACTATATCGAATCCAATTATGGAATAATTTTGCTTGATGATTACATGAAAGTAGACTATCTCGAAATCAATACAAATATTTTCTTAAAGCAAGACTATCCCAAATATAACAGAGTGCTGAAACTTTTAATGTCTTTATTTCATGGGCACATGGGAAAATTAAGTACCTATGACAGTATTCCAAACAGCAAAGGAGTGCAGGAAGAATCTTACATGAGGGGAAACAATTCTGTTGAAGTAATGTTCTATGACAAAGGAAAACAGCTAAATGATATTGGAAAACCGCTTGCTGAAAATATATCTATTCTTCGTATTGAACTTAGATTGAAGAATAAGAAAAAAATTAACTCTGTTTTCAAGTCCTGTTTTTGGAAAGATATTGATGATAAAAAAATAGTTGAATACTTCCGTAAAGAAATTTATATTCAACTATCAAAAAAATATGAAAAATGGAACGAAACACGAAACAAGGAATTAAAAAATTTAATTATTTCTGTCCGTCAAAAAAGCACCAAAGTCTGGCATCATCTTCTTATGCAGGAAATTAGAAATATATCTGAATCTATGATGATACCATACATTTTAGATATAGAACAAGTATGCAAAGCTTTCAAAGAAATGCCTGACCCAAACAGAAATGCCAACCGCTCTATTAAATCGCTCATGGGCATTTCTATTGATAATGATATTTATAAAAACAATGATATGCAAAAAGTTTTTGAAATACTTAGCACCCTAGAAAGTGATTCAAAAACAGAATGACATTTCACTCAATTACAATATGTATTTTTTCAAAGTGACGAAAAGAAAAATAGAAAATATCCCTATTTTACAACGGTTTTAGCATACTTTTGATATTATAAAAAAAGAAAAACTCCCTAAGGATTAAATTACTCGGAGAACTTTGAACTCCTTGACTTCCTTTCCTCTTTTCCATAGAGAAAAGATAAAGGAAGAGGAAGAACAAAACAAAATAATATAATTAAGAGGATATGAAATAAAGTGCTATTCCATATCCTCTTCCCAACATTTTATTACCGCCTGTTTACAGATTGTCAAGGGAAGAGTATTTTTTGTAAAAACAACAAAAAATCTTCCTTCTTTTCCTTGACAACCTTGTTTACCATACTAAATCATCATCTTCTATCTGTCCAAAGGAATCGGCATAAAACTCCTGCATGTATTCCCATATTTCCGCAGCCTCCTCTGATTCCATTACTTTTTGTTTAAGTTCCTCTATATCACTGCTATTGCTTTCAAAGATTGACCTCTTTAACAACTCACGATACATTTCGCTATTATTAGCCATTTCCAGAAGTTCTTGCTGTAATTGTTGGAATACATCTTCCAGAGCCTTTATTTGCTCTTCTATCCTCTTTTTATCCCTCGTTTGATTATTTATGTGTGCCAGAGTTTCTTCAAAGGTTTTACGGGCTTTTGACAGTTCCGAAAGCAAGTCCTTTTCTCTTTCTTCCTCTTCTTTAATTTGGCTTTGCAACTCCGCCTGCTGAATAATCAAATTCTGATTGATACCCTTTTGTTCATTTGTTTTTTCTATTGTTTTCATAAACTCTTCCCTCGCTTTCTCTGCCTTATAACGATTATGATCAATATGCTTTCTCGAAGTTTCTTTCACAGATTGCCCTCTTTGCAATCCATACACAGCAAAATATTGTTCAAAAAACCTGTCTTGCTTTGCAATATATTCTTGCCGATTTCCCATGACTTCTTTTGCAGATAATTTATAATTGCCTTGTGAATTTTTTAGAATAGGCACAGTGCAAAAATGTAAATGCGGTGTCTTTTCGTCAAAGTGGATTGCTGCAGAAACGATTGGCCCATATTCTCTTTCAATAATTGGAAGTGCTTTCTTAAAAAAATCAACAATACTGTTTTTATCTCTTTTATCAAAGAAAGCAGGACTTGCTGTTATTACACCGTCTATCAGACCGACTGCATTTTTTCTAGGTTCCTTTGTGATGTTATGCTTTTCCAATTCTGAAAAAATACTCTTTTTGAAATCTTCTGAAAACACCAGAATTACATCTTCATTTTGTTTGGATACATCTATATCAGGATTGGAATGATAATAATTTGCCTGTCTTTGAATATGCTTTTGAAACCTTTTCGTAACACTGCTTAATTTGATTTTATTTGCTCGCAAAATTCCATACATAAGTTTATCGCCCCTTTCATTTTATTTAACTTAAATATGGTATATCGCAAGCCAAAAAGCATTTCGCAATCTTTCCTTTATCGCTGACTTTGTATGTGTTTCCTTACCGCAGTTTTGGTATAACTTACTAGACTTATTACATAAGTCATGTAAGTTGGGGAGATTCCCCAAACCCCTTTTGACAAGCCTGATTTTCTAACCCCAATAGCATTAATTTCTTTTGATATAACAAAAAACTGCCATGCTTTCGCATGACAGTCTTTTTGTTAATGAACGGCTATTTGGTAGCATGGCAAGTAGAGCAGGTAAATCTTCCAGTCCCAACAACGGAAGTTGTTTCGGGACTGTCGATTTTCCATTCAGAAACAGTCTGTGTTTCATATACAGGTTCATCGTAATCCCAAACAATAGTACGAGCTCCAGCATGTTCAATAGTCCCAGAAGCTGCTTGATGTTCATCTTTTGCATCTGGTGAATCGAATCTTGCTCCGCAATAAGCACACTCATACTCACTTCTTCTCGTAGTTCCTACCTGCACCTGTTGTTCTGTTGTCTCGACATGTCCAGTACTCGGAATTACAACAGTTTCCATCTCCTCCACCCAATTGTGGTTTCCTGTAGCAGGAATCGCCTCCGTCTTCACATCACCACAAGAGCAAGTGAGAGTTCTTACACCACTTTCCGCACAAGTCGGCTGTTTCGTCACAGTTTCCGCATATTCATGCACATGAGGTTTTTCTGTAGGCTGTGGTGTCGGTTCTTCCGTTGGTTTCGGACTTTGAGTTGGTTCAGGTTCTGGTGTTGTAGTAGAAACAGGCATTGCTGTTTCCTCTGGCTTGACTTCCTCGCTAATCTCCGCCACTGTTTCTTCTGTTTCCGCCTGTGCTATTTCCTCTCTGCTATCTTCTGTACTGCTACTATTACCGCCACAGCCAAATAAAGAAAGGGAAAGGACAGCAACAGCAAATAATGTTGTCATTTTTTTGTTCTTCATGTAACTTTGCTCCTTTGTCTAATTTTCTGTACTAATTTGCATTATACTTCTTAATTCCTATATACATCATAGAACTTATAACTCTACCTGTCAATCTTATTTAGAGTTTATAACTCTAAAAATGAGTGTCGTCCATCTGATAGACTATACTATTTTTGAGGTGTATTTTTATGAAATGGAATGAACGAATACGAGAAATTAGGGAAGATAATTTTTTTACCCAAAAACATATTGCCGACTTATTGAACATAGGACAGAGAACCTACAGTGATTATGAGAGCGGAAAAACAAGAATACCTATAGATAGTATCTTGATACTTGCTCAATACTACAATGTTTCTGTGGACTATATCACTGGAGCAAGCGACACAAAAAATAAATATCCCACAAAATAGGCAACAGTCATATTACAAAATCTGCTGTCTATTTTTTTATTTCAAATAATCTCATGTACTGTGTTGTGTTTTTTAGTGTGTAATGTTATAATGTAGATACTAAAAAAAGGATAGGAGGGCATGGAATGGCAAAAAGTAATGATATAGGACTGTTTCAATTACCAAACGGAAATTGGAGTTATCGTATTACTGTTACTACCAATGGCAAGAAAAAAGATACTACTTTCCGAAGAGATGAAAACGGGAATCCATTCACAAGAAAAATTGATGCGAAACGGGCGAGGGAGAAGAAAATTCTTGAAATGCGAAAGCCACAACCAACAGAAACATTTACAGACTGCAAACTTTGTGAAATGTGGGATTGCTATCTTGAAAAGGTTGCTCCAGCCAGACAACCAGCTACTGTCAGAAAAAATACTTCTCTTTGGAAACAACATATTAGCAAAGAATTTGGAGATACTTATATAAGCGATATTACTGTTTCTGATATGAATGCATACCTACAAGAGTTATACAACAGTGGTTTATCATACAAATATGTCGAGAGCTTTCTAAAGTTATTTTATCAGTTATTTGGTATTGCATTCAGCGAGGAAAAAATTGACCCTTTGCGATATACAAGAATGTTTATTGATAAGGGAACCAAACTGAAAATGCCCAAAATCACACAAGAAGATTATGAGAAATACGAAAAAATTACCACATATGATTCTTATGAAATAAGTCAAATAAGCAAGATATTTGAAAGTGGAAACTGTTATACAGCTTTTCTCTTTGGCTATATGTGTGGATTGCGAATTGCAGAAACATTTGGATTACTGTGGAGCGATTATAATTGGGACAAACATCAATTAACTGTGTGCCGACAAATGACATATGAGAACGGTTGCTTTTGTTTAAGACCTGTTAAAACATTAAAAAGTTCAAGAGTGATTGATGTGCCAGACTTCTTGCATGAACACCTAAAAGAAAAATTCAGACAACAAAAAAAACATCAAACTCAAGCATATCAAACAAGGGCATGTGAAATTGTACTTGATAAAACCAAAAGCAAAAGTATTACTAAATTACAAGGCGGAGATTTCATCAACAGGAAAGAAAATGGCGAGCTCTTAACGATTAACTCTATCAAATATTATGCCAAAAAAATCGAAAGCGAAACAGGGATTGCATTCAATTATCATGCCTTGCGAAAAACACATTTAACCTTTTTAGCGAATCAAAATATTCCTGCTGTTGAGGTTATGAACAGAGCAGGACATAAAAAATTTGAAACAACCATGAAATATTATGTAAATCAATCCGAAGAAAGCAGACGGCAATTACTAAAAGCATTGAATGAGATTTCAACAGAGGAAAAATTGGTGGAAGTTCCAGACGGATATGGCGGAACTCGATTAACAAAGGAAAGCACCGCAAAGGCGATTGAAAAGGGAAGTGCTATAATTCCGCACTGAAATAGTTGTGTAAAAAAGTGTGTAATATTTTTATATGTGTCACAAAACATTGATTTTTAAGTGTTTTGCAAATTAGTTTCATGACGAGGCTAGACACGGCAAGGCATTCGAGGGTCTGCTGAAAAGATATTTCGGCTAAGAGAAAAATCTTGTAAGGCAATAAGGGATATGTTATCATGACGGTAACATATCCCTTATTTTTGATATTGCGAAAGAGAGGCACATATGAATGACTACACAAATACAAAAATCGCCGCAAACTATTTCCGAGGCGCAGAGGCGGTGGGCGGCCACATATTTTTTGATGAGGGCGGTATGACCTTTAAGTCCCATTCTTTTAACATTCAGACCGGAGAGACCAGAATTACCTATGCGGATATCGTCAAAGTCTCTAAACGCAACACTCTGGGCATTGTCCCCAACGGAATTTCTGTTTTTGACAAAAATGGTTTTGAGCATAAATTTGTCATTTCACACAGAGGGCAGGTCCTCCAGTTCCTAATGAGCAGGATGCGTCAAGGGACGGAGTAAGTTCCCTCCTTGGCAGGAAGAATCCTGGCCCTATCCCCCACGATCTCCCGCACAATACGCAGCTCCACCTGCTGCCTGTGGCGCAGATGCTCAATTAAATCCTCAAACTCCCCATAGCCGTGCCTTTTTCCATAGGGTGAGTTTACCAAATATTCCATCATCAGCGGATACCACAACTGGTTTCCTTGGTCGTCCGACCGCTCCCGCTGTATAATCCTGATATTTTCCGCCACTTTGTCACTGTATAGATACAGCAGCCGAAAATGTTCTTTGGGCATGGCGGCGTACAGCCTTCGGTAAAAACCTAGAATCTCCTCATCGTTCAACTGGTGAAACAGAATCAGATCCTCCACAATATTCTGCAGGAAAGCGCACTCAAACAGATAGCCCTCCCCCCGAAACCGCTCATACCGCCCAAAGACAATCTGCTCCAGCTCCTCCAGACTTTTCCTGCCGTTATATATCTCGTACTGCTCCAAATCTCTGTGAAATCCCGGAATATCTGTGATAATTCTGGTGTAGGTAACAATATAGCGCTCGCCCTCTCGAAAGGTGTTGTCCTCAATCTGTCCGCGAATCCCGCGGTATCTTTCCAACACACCGCCATACTGCTCCCTGTCCATCCAGGCGCACCAAGCCAACTCCACCGGCGAGTAATCCCCCTCCCGGCACACCCTGTAATCCGGCCTTTCCCCGGCGATTTTCTGCAGCAGCGTGGATTTTCCCATTCCCTGTATTCCTTCGATAAAATAATTGTCCATGCTTTATAATCCTCCTGCCAGTACCACCGTTTCGGTAGCTATCCTATCTCGGAATCTGCCGTCATGCTCCACAAACAGCATGGTGGGCTTATAATCCAAAATCAGCTTTTCGATCTGCATTCTGGAAAAAACATCCACATAATTCAGCGGCTCATCCCACACATACAGATGCGCCGGGGTAAGAAGACCGGCGGCCAGCAGCACCTTTTTTTTCTGGCCCTCGGAATATTCTTCCATGCCTTTCCCAAACTGGCTGCGCTCCATACCCAACTGCCGAAGTATGGCGCAAAACAGACTCTCCTTCAAATTTTGCTCCCTGCAGAAAGCAGATATACCGCCGCGGAGCATGGAGGTGTCCTGATTTACATAGGAGATGACCAGCCCGGCGGCTGTCTCGCACACACCCTCCTCACGGACAGGCAGGCTCCGGTCCGCCGCAGACGCTTTTTCCAATACCATCTTCAGCAGTGTTGACTTCCCACATCCATTGCTGCCATGTATTGCAATTCTCTGCCCCTGTTGCACGGAAAATGTCAGCCCCTCAAAAAGCATGTCCTCCGCGCCCTTGTATCCCAGCCCATAGCCCCGCACATTTACAAGAGTTTCCTTGTGATGCTCCATGGGCATGAGCTTTAACTCCACTGGCTCCTCCAAATCCGCCAACAAGCCCTCCTTTTCTTCAATTTCCCGGTGAATCCTCCTCTCTATCTGCTTGACCCGGCTCTGCATCTTCTTGGTCTTGGCGCCCAGGAATGCTCTGGTATCTTTGGATCTGTCATGTTCCTCTACAGGGTCAAACCCGATCTTGGTATTCTCATTCTTATCAGCCCACCGGGCGGTGCGCTCCGCTGCCTGCTTCAATTTGCCAATCTCCCGGAGATGCTTTTCATTCTCCGCCCGGACGAACTGATCTCTCCGCTCCTTATTCTCCTGCCAGGTGGAAAAATTTCCTTTCTGCAGCTCGATGGTTTTCCGGTTCAGCACCAGTACATGGTCCACACAGCAGTCCAGCAGCTCCCGGTCGTGGGACACCAGGATAAAACCCTTTTTGGACGCCAGATACCGCTTTACCACCTCCCTGGAGGCCTGGTCAAGATGGTTGGTCGGCTCATCAATCAGCAAAAAATCATTCTCCCCGGAAAAAAGAACCGCCAGCAGTATTTTAGTGCATTCCCCGGGACTTAACTCCGTAAAGGGTCTGTACAGTACCTCCGCATCCTCACCCAGCAGTTCCAGCTCCCGCATCACGCGCCACAGCTCGCATCCGGCTTTCAACTCCTCCACAAATTCCGCCGCGGGCAGCAGTGCCTGCCTGTCAGTTACCGTGTAAGGAAAATAGTCAAACACCGTTCCGGCGCTGACGATTCCCTGACAGGGATATTTCCCCTGCAGCAGCCGCAGAAAGGTGGTCTTGCCCTTCCCGTTGCGCCCCAGCAATCCCAGTTTCCAATCCGTATCAACAGAAAAGGAAACATCCTCAAAAATATTATCAACACTCCCCTCATAGGCAAAGGTCAGATGACTGACATTAATTTGTGCCATTTGTATCCCTCCATTCAGGGTTCCGGGCATAAAAAACGGAACCATTTGCTGCCAAACCGCTCCGTTACATTCTCTGCCCCTATAATGATTTATTTTCGCCGGAAAAGACTGCACACAAAAAGAGAGGTTATGAGAACATAATCCACTTTTGGCAACATGACTGAGCAGCCGGGGAAAACTCCCCATGCTGTCACAAAACCTCATGCAAACAAAAGTGCATTATTTTCTCATCCTTTCACCCCTCTCCTCAAAGTAAAATCATTTTAGCATACCTGATCAGCACTGTCAAGACCTCATACAAACCCCAGCGCGCGCAGCAGCAGCACCGCTCCGAAAATCACACCCGCGGAAAGCAGGGTCGTCCAGACCACAAGCTGCCTGGCCAGTTGTCCGTCATTGTCCATCTCCTCCGCCATAATGGCGCTGGCCACCGCCGTGGGCGTGCCAAACAGAGCAATCAAAGCCGCGTAGGTGCCGCTGTCAAACCGCAGGATTCCCAGTCTCTGAAACAAAACAGCGCCCCCTATCCCGATCAGCGGAGCCAGGAGCAGCCGCCCCACGCTTCCCAGGACAATCTGTTTCTTCAGTTCCCGGACACTGCTCATCTCAAACTGCCCACCCAGCACCAGCAGGGCTACAGGGGTGGACGCTTTCGCCAGATACTCCAAAACCGTCCCCACAAAGGTAAATTTCCCCAAAAAGAATGTCATGCCGGAGGGCAGGGAATGCGCCAGCGGCTTTAGCAGCACCCATACGACGCCTGCCGCCACACCGATAATCAACGGATTGCGTAAAATCTCCCGCACGGTTTTGGCAATACGCCCCCCGGCGCCGGACTGGGGCTGCACATAGACAGACAGGGAAATCACGGACAGTATGTTAAACACAGGGATGGTGAAAGCGGACAGAATCGCCACTGCCTGAACACCGCTCTCCCCCGCCATGAGCTGGGCGAGAGGAACTCCCACCAGCGCAAAATTGGAGCGAAAGACACATTGCAGCAGCACTCCCTTTTGATACCGGTCAGGCACCATACGGGCAAAAAGCAAACCGATGCCAAAGAGTATAGCAACAGCCGCCAAGACATACAGCACCATGTCCCACCGGAGCTGGGAAAAGCTGTCCAGCTCCGCCAGATTCGTAAACAAAAGAACCGGCAGCAGAATACGGAACACGGTCTTGTTGGCAACTTTGAGAAACTCTCCGGTAAAAAATCCCTTTTCCTTTAAAACATATCCCAGCGCCACCAGCAGAATGACGGGCAGCACGGAATTGACGGCAAAAACCAAAATATCAAACTGTGCCATGATTCATCCTCCTCACCCCGCCTGTCACATCAACGGCGCAACCACCTTCATGATACATCCCAGCAGTTTTCTGAACCGCGGCTCCGCCTTCAGCGTCTCATAAGTCACAGTCCGGCACTGGGCCAGCGCGGCCTGATAATCCGCCTCCATATCCGCCAGACAGGGAACGCCATAGAGATAGGCGGCACACTCAAAATGATGGTACAGGCTGCGGTAATCCAGATTGATGGTTCCCACCACACCCTCGCAGTCGTCGCTGACAAACAGCTTGGCATGCACAAAGCCGGGACTGTACTCATAGATTTTGACGCCGGAATCCAGCAGGGAGCGATAATGGGTCTTAGCCAGGGCATAGGCTGCCTGCTTGTCGGGAATACCGGGCATAATCAGTTTCACATCCACACCACGCTCGGCGGCAAACTTCAGCGCAGTCTCCATCTCTCCGTCCAGAATCAGATAGGGCGTCATAATATGCACATATCTCTGGGCGCGATTCAGAATATCCATATACACCCGCTCTCCCACCAGATCAGCGTCCAGCGGGCAATCCCCGTAAGGCATCACATAACCGGGCGCGTTCTCACACGGCGCCGCGGGATAGGACAGGAACTTCTCGAATTCCATCTCCTTCTCCTCGATTCCCCACATCTCCAGAAACAGCAGCGTAAAATTTTTAGCCGCCGGTCCCTTCAGCATGACAGCCGTATCCTTCCAATGTCCGTGCTTTTTTTTGTGATTAATATATTCGTCCGCCAGATTCACTCCGCCCGTAAAGGCCGTATGGCCGTCGATAACCAAAATCTTGCGGTGGTCGCGGTAGTTGTAATGGGTGGATACAAAGGGAGACAAGGGGGAAAACATTTTACACTTAATGCCCAGCTTTTTCAATTTCTCCGGATAGCTGTGGGACAGTGTTGTGAATTCACAGGTACCGTCGTACATGACTCTGACGTCTACACCCTCCGCGGCCTTTTTGACCAATATTTCCAGAACCTTGCCCCACATCAGCCCCTCACTCACTATGAAATATTCTAAAAAAATAAAGTGCCTGGCCTCCTCCAGCTGACGGAGCATCTCCTCCCATTTTTTCTCGCCCACAGGAAAATAGGTCACGGCAGTGTTATTATGCACAGGGAAACAGCCGCTCCGCCCCACATAGCGCACCAGAGCTGCCGCCCCGGGATTCTCCCGCGCGAGCCTGTCCATCGTCTCTGGCTCCTGGGAAATACAGTCTCTGGATTCCTGTGTAATCTGGTTTACCCTCGCCTTTACCAGCCGATGCCCGATCTCACTCTTGGTAAACCAGAGCAAAAACGCGCCAAACACCGGCATCAGCATAATGATTACCAGCCAGGTAATCTTCGCTGTAGGGTCCATGCGGCTGTTCAGCAGATACAGCACCATGACTACAGTGAACAGAGCCGTCACTCCCGAAATATAAATCTGGATATCCCTGAACTTCATAAAAATACTGAGCAGAATAAACACTTGCAGCAAAAACAACAGCAGGATCACGCCGAAACGGCTAAACAGCGCATGTATCAACCCCTTCTGCCCCCGTTTCAGCAGACGCATTCCCATGCTCTGGCTCTCCTCATTTGTCATAACCGATCAACCTCCTTATGCCAGGCTATTCCACTTGTTAAAGCCTTCCCGCATATTCCCTATGATAGCATGATTTCTATGCGGAATCAATGGAATATTGGCACATCGCTCGCACCGCCTTTTTGACCGCTCGCGCCGTTTTTTCACATCCTGACCTTTCCTGTGCTAAAATACAGAAGTACTTTACTCAAATGACCAATACAGAGGGAGGTTTTTTAATGAAAAAGAAAAAAGTATTCGTCCTTGTGACACTGTTAAGCGTTTTGGCTCTGGCAGCGTGCGGCGCGCCGGACCCAGGCCCGGACCCGGTGGGCGGCAGTGAAGAAAATGCCCCCGTAAGCACAGCCGACAATTCCTCAAATGCAGAGCCGTCAAACAGGGATGTAAGCGATAAGCCCCTGGACAGTTCCTTTGAATACACTTTGCTTGAGGAGGAAAACACCGTACTGCTGACCAAGTATATCGGGGAGGAGGAACAGGTAACCGTCTACGGCTCCTACGAAATCGGTGGAAAAGAATACACGACCCGTCTTCAGGACGGCGTTATTGACAACAGCAAAGCCTCTCCTTTCAGAGACAATACCACTATCACGTCTATTTCCTTCGTGGGCGGTGTAAAACTTGACAACTGCAGCAACTACTTTTCCTACTGCACCAGTCTGGAGACAGTGGATTTCACGGGACTGGACACCAGTAACTGCACCGATTTTTCCGCCATGTTCAGCGACTGCACTTCCCTGCAGGCGCTTGATCTCTCTCCCCTTAATACAGACAGCCTGGAAAAGTTGTATGCCATGTTCAGCTACTGCGAGTCCCTGACCGAGTTAGACCTTTCTGTGATTGACACAAGCCGCGTAACCTCTTTTGCCTATTTATTTGAACACTGCAGCAGTCTGGAAAGCGTCAATCTGGAGGGCATGAATACCAGCAACGCCCAGGACTTCATCGATATGTTTAATGGCTGCAGTTCCCTGTCATCCGTCGATGTGAGCGGATTTGACACCTCCAATGTCACAGCCATGACTGGGATGTTCAGCGGCTGCGAGGGTTTGACAGGTTTGGACCTGAGCAATTTTGACACCCGGCAGGTAACATATATGTCCGGCATGTTCAGCGGGTGCAGCAGTCTGACAGCCTTGGATCTGAGCAGTTTTGACACCCAGCAGACAGAAGATATGAATGCGCTGTTTAGCGGGTGCCGCAGTTTGACCAGCATTGGAATAGAAAGCTTTGATACGCATCGCGTGAAGGATATGTCCGAAATGTTCAAGGGCTGCAGCAGTCTGGAGCAGTTGGACATCAGTCACTTCACGCCATACAATCATCTGACCCATATATATTCCATGTTTGAGGACTGCGAACAGCTTGCCACGGTGTATGTGAACCAGGATTTCTATAATCATGTCTACTCCGACAGGATTCAAAACAGCCGCAACCTGTTTGAGGACAGCCCCCTCACCGATTTCACTGTAAAATAGCATTCTTTACCTGTCAGGGCCTGCACAATGGTGCGGGCCTTTAACAATGAGATTAACTTGTAAAAAATCTTTGAAATTTGCTCCGAAATGGTATATACTGAATTTAGTTTATGCTTTTTTAATATTTAAAGAAAGGAGTCATGTTTCATGGAGAAAATCGCAAGTTTCACCATCGATCACATCCGGCTCTTACCCGGCGTCTATGTCTCCCGCAGGGATACAGTGGGCCAGGAGGTGATCACTACCTTCGATCTGCGCATGACCAGCCCCAATGACGAGCCTGTCATGAACACAGCGGAAGTTCATACCATTGAGCATCTGGGAGCCACTTTCCTGCGCAACCATCAGGATTATGGGAACAAAACCATCTATTTCGGTCCCATGGGCTGCCGTACCGGTTTCTATCTGCTGCTGGCAGGAGAGTATCATTCCAAAGATATCATTCCCCTGGTCACCCAGATGTTTGAGTTCATCCGGGATTTCCGGGGTGAGGTGCCCGGCGCGTCCCCCAAGGACTGCGGCAACTATCTGGACATGAATCTAAATATGGCCAATTATCTGGCTGATAAGTATCTGGAGCAGGTGCTGTACCATATTGATGACAGCCGCCTGATTTATCCGGAATAGCTAAGGAGGACTGCTATGAACAAAATCGGCATTATCGGCGCCATGGAGCTGGAAGTGGACACACTGAAAGCACACATGTCGGTCACCGGTCAGACCACTCGGGCCGGGATGATTTTTTTCGAGGGTACGCTGGGGCAGACCCAAGTGGTGGTAGTGCGCTGCGGCATCGGCAAGGTAAACGCTGCTATATGTGTACAGATCCTGGCAGATCTGTTTGGAGTCACCCATGTGATCAACACGGGAGTGGCTGGCTCACTCAACGCTGCCCTGGACATAGGTGACATTGTCATCTCTCGCGATGTGATTCATCACGATATGGATGTCCGCGTGTTTGGCTATGCGCTGGGGCAGGTACCCCAACTGGACACTCTGGCTTTTCCCGGGGACGAGACGCTGATCCGCCTGGCGCTGGACTCCTGCGAGGAGGCCAATCCTGGCTTACATACCGCAGTGGGCCGCGTTGTCAGCGGAGATCAGTTTATCTCCGGCAAGGCGGTGAAGGATAAGTTAATTGCGGAATTTCAAGCGGACTGCACAGAGATGGAGGGGGCGGCCATCGCTCATACCGCCTATCTGAACGGACTTCCCTTTGTGGTGATCCGGGCCATCTCAGACAAGGCGGACGACAGCGCCGAGATGGACTATCCCACCTTTGAGCGTGAGGCTGCCGGCCACTGTGCCCGTCTGGTTGAAGTTCTGGTTAAAAAGCTATAAAATCAAAATGGAGGAGAGAAAGAAATGTTACAGAAACTAAAGAGCGATTCCCTGAAGAAGGTACTGCCCGGCATTATCATTATGTTCCTCATCGGGGCGGGCCTGCTGGTGTATTTCGGGCCGGACTTTTTCACCTGGGTGAAAGGACCTGTCACTTTCGAGGACCTGACCATCGATGAAATTGAGGACCAGTATGTCACCATGACTTTTGAACTGACCTGGGGCACTTACGCCACTCAGGTTACCACCACCACCCGCAACGGAGCCAAAGTCTCCGAGAGGGATTCCATGCAGTACCATGCAGTGCTGATCGGCGGCCTGGACCGCTATCTGTACAGCCAGGACGACCTGTATTTTGAGTTTATCGGACTGGCGATTCCCGCCAAGTATTTTGACACAGTCAAGATTATTGACAGAAACAGCGATGATTTCTTCGAGGGGTATTATGATTTGAGAGCGCTGGATACCACCATGCAGGTGACAGGACAGATCGTACCCATGAAAGACGAGATGCTGAGATACTACCGTGAGTTCTTCAAGGAGGCGGATTATACCGATGAGGAGTTCGCCGCATACTGTGCTCCCTACTATATCAAGGTGGACTGCCTGTCCAGAGGCGCCGTGGAGATCGTTCTGATCATGGACGCTGTGGGAGTAATTCTGATCGCGATTGCATTGTATATGCTGATCAAGGCCCTCACCGGCGGCTATCAGAACAAGCTGGTCAAGGCCCTGAAGGCCCAGGGCGATATGGAGCTGGAGCGGGCGGACTCCGATTATCAAACTGCTTTTGAGCCTTTCAAGGGCCTGCGCATCGGCCGCAATTATCTGTTTGACTGCACCAGCGCCAAGACAGAGGTCTATCCTCTAAGGCAGATCGCATGGGCCTACACCCACCAGACCAATCACCAGAAGTACGGGCGCACCGTCGGCACCACCTACGCCATCATGCTGTACACAGAGGACAAGAAACAGCACTCTCTCGGTATGCCCAGCAAGGCAAACTGTGATCAGGTGATAGAGGATTTGAACAGGAAATGCCCCGCAGGTATTTTCGGCTACAGCGACCAGCTTAAGCAGATGTTCAACAAGAACTATGACGAGTTCACCAGACTGCGCCGCCAGAAGGAGGCGGACTTGAATCAGGCCCAGGGCTTTAGCGACGCGTACGCCGCGCAGCCTGCTCAGAACCAGGACCCGTATAACAACAATTCCTACAATGGGTAGTTAAAAAACCGGCAGACGGAAAACTTTTCCGCTGCCGGTTTTTCCTGCGCTTATTTGTTCTTTTTTCTAAATACCAGGAGCTTACTGAACACATAGTTGCCGATAAACACCAGTACCGCCGCTACAAAGGTGGTTATATAGGTGTTCACGCCCAGCGCCCCAAATAACTGCCGGACCACCAGTTCCAGCAGGAAGGTGGATATTCGGGAGAGGACAAACCTGGGAATCTCCCGCCCCATGGGTTCGTGGCTCTTGAACACGAACCTCCTGTTGGTGAAATAGGCAAAGATTACACCCGCCACCCAGTTGACCACGCTCATCACCAGGTTTTCAAAGGGCGTGGGATGCAGGGGATTGCCGAACAACAGCCAACTGGCCAGATACATGGCCCCCCAGGACACCAGCGTGGTGAGTACCCCTACAATCAGATAAGCGATCATCTCCTCATATTTTTTCATCAAACCTTTTATCTTTTCAATCATGTACATCCTCTTTTCCCAAACTTACCTCTGTATGCGTTTCATACTTTCGTTGTCAGTCACTTTCTCTACTTTACTATGAGAAAGCAGGCTTGTCAAGTCTCCCTGCCAGACTAAAGGTTCACCACATTCCGAGGCTCTCCCGCCTGAAAAGCGGCTATGTTTTTCGCCACCTCCTCCACGCAGCGGGTGCGGGCCTCCACGCTGGCCCAGGCCAGATGAGGCGTAATAATCAGTCGGTTGCTGTCCTTTAACAGACTTAAGGGATTGGAAGTCTGCAGGGGTTCTCCGTCCACCACATCCAGCCCGGCGGCGGCGATCTCCCCTGCCAGCAGAGCCTCATACAGAGCAGGATTGTCCACCACCGCTCCCCGGGCCACATTTACCAGAATCGCTGTCTCTTTCATGCGCCGCAGTGCCTTTTGGTCGATGATCCCCCGGGTCAGCTCGCTCAAGGGGCAGTGCAGAGATAAAATATCGCTCTGCGCAAACAACGTATCCAGATTTACCTGGGGGTAATCCCGACAGACGCTCTTGCCCGTGACAGAGTGGAAAATCACCTTACAGCCAAATGCTGTGGCGATTGCAGCCACCCGGCGGCCGATATTTCCCATACCTATGATGCCCCAGGTCATACCCTCCAGCTCGTGAAAGGGTATGTCAAAATTGGAAAAACGGTCCTGGGCGCTGTAAGCTCCAGACTTGACATACTCGTCATAATAAGGCAGTTTTTCCAGCAGGGCCAGCGCCAGGGCAAAGGTGTGCTGGGCCACCATGCCGGAACAATAGTCCACCACATTACAGACCAGAATCCCCCGCTTTTTGCAGTAAGCCAGGTCCACATTGTCAAAGCCTGTGGCCAGCTCGCAGATCAGCTTTACGCCCGGGGCATCCTTTAGAGTCTCCTCGCACAGAGGAGCCTTGTTAGCTACAATGACGTCCACGTCACGCACCCGCTCCCGCACCTCCTGGACGGTGGTGGTGTTGCGGTAGTAGACGGTCTCTCCCAAATGTTCATATTGCACGGGGACATCAGTGCCCACGCTGTGTCTTTCCAGTACAGCAATTTTCATACTTACCTCTTTCCTGTCAAAACATGAGCCTGCGGCAGATAATCCGCAGGCTCGCTATTCATTATAATCTCTTCAGCAGCTCTTCCCTCTGGGCCTCATAGCCGGGCTTTCCGAGCAGCGCGAACATGTTCTTCTTGTAGCTCTCCACACCGGGCTGATTGAAAGGATTCACACCCAGCAGATAGCCGCTGACGCCGCAGGCAAACTCAAAGAAGTAGAACAGCTCTCCCAGATAGAACTCGTTCACTTCAGGCACATGCACCATGAAATTGGGCACCTGGCCATCCGTGTGCGCCAGCACTGTGCCGTTCATGGCGCTCTTATTCACAAAGTCCACCGTCTTGCCGGCCAGATAATTCAGGCCATCCAAATCCACAGGCTCCTCGCCAATGATAATCTCCTCCCGGGACTTCTCGATGTCAATCACCGTCTCAAACATGATCCGGGCGCCGTCCTGAATGAACTGACCCATGGAGTGCAGGTCCGTGGTCAGATCCACGCTGGCGGGCAGCAGTCCCTTGTGATCCTTGCCCTCGCTCTCGCCGTACAACTGTTTCCACCACTCGGATACATAGTGCACACAGGGCTCATAGTTGGCCAGTATCTCCACACTCTTGCCCTTGCGCAGCAGGATATTTCTCAGCGCCGCATATTGCAACGCGTCATTGTCCTCAAAGGCATTCTCCACAGCACGCTTTCTGCCACTGGCCGCGCCTTCCATCAGCTTATCGATATCCGCGCCGCTGACTGCGATGGGCAGCAGACCTACTGCGGTCAGCACCGAGAAACGTCCGCCCACATCATCCGGTACCACAAAGGTCTCATAGCCCTCCTCGTCCGCCACATGTTTCAGCGCGCCCTTCTCCTTGTCGGTGGTGGCGTAGATTCTCTTAGCCGCCTCCTGCTTGCCATACTTTTTCTCCAACAGCTCCTTGAACACGCGGAAAGCGATAGCAGGCTCCGTGGTGGTACCGGACTTGGAGATCATGTTGATGGAGAAATCCCTGTCTCCCACCACATCCATCAGATGCTTTAAGTAGGTAGAGCTGATGGAGTTACCGCAGAAATAGATCTCCGGCGCCTTGCGCACATCCTTGTCCAACACATTGGCAAAGCTGTGGCCCAAAAACTCAATGGCCGCTCTGGCTCCCAGATAGGAGCCGCCGATGCCGATCACCAGCAGCACTTCACTGTCGCTCTGAATCTTGGCCGCAGCCTTCTTGATTCTCGCGAACTCTTCTTTATCGTAATTTACAGGCAGATCAATCCATCCCAAAAAATCGTTGCCTGCTCCTTCCCTGCTAAGCAGAACATCCATGGCAGCCAGAGCCTGCCTCTCCATGTTCTTAATCTCCTCCTGAGAGATAAATGCCCCTGCTCTGGAATAATCAAATGTAACTTGCTTACTCATAATCCCTCTCCTTTTCTATTCATATATTCCGGCTTTCACACTGCCGTTTTCCAACTACAAGTGTAGCAAAATTACGCTGATTATTCAAGACTTTTTATCCTTTTTGTCCAGACAGCTTTATTAGCTTTGCCTACAGGTTTATAAAGAAAAATTTACGAGGTCAGAAATTCCCGCAGCAGTTGCTCCAGCTCCTGCTCCTGAACGGCAGTGAACTTGCTCTTAAATTCCTCCGAGGTCCGCATGTCCGGCTCCTGCTCCGAGATGACCCGGACCTCCTCGCCGCTGCGGCTGCCCACGGGTATCACATCTACCCCCCGCTTGACGCCTCGAACGGGCTGAGCTGTATTCTGTGCGCTCTGACCGCCGCGACCTCGCCTTTTTCCCTTGGGACTGCTCTCCTGCCCGAAAAGCATCTCCATATCCTCCCGGGTCACGTCCATGCGGCCTGAGAGATGATTTTCCAGATAGTCCACCAGATTGATTTTCAAAACGCGCCTTTTCCCCTTCAGGTCAACGATGGCGGAGATGGAGAAAAACAGATAGAGCCCCATCATACTGGCAATATAAAAGGGCAGAATCTGGCCCAAGGTGCTGCCAGCCACAATACGCCTGCACACCCCCACTCCAGAGCAGACCACCGACAGAAGCATGAGCTGGCCCGACAGATGTTCCAGCATATGGGGAGAGATGGGTCCCAGGCTCATGCGGCTGATAAACTTGTCCACAAATATCGGAACGTTGGCTATGCCGCCTGTGAGCTGATAGCAGTTGGCAAATTTCAGTTTGCACTGCTTTAACTGTCTGCTGCGGGTACTCGCCATATTGTCCGTCTCATGAATCAGGTGCAGATACATAAACCCCAAGCCCACCCGCACCAATATACTGCATGCCATGCAGGCCAACATGACCACTGAAACCACTTTTTCCTGCTCAAATATTGAAAACATTGCCCTCGTCCCTTTCCATCGCTGTTCCCTATCCGCCGCTCCGGCGGATACCTACCACCTACATCATATATCTAATATACAGGACATTGCAATATTTCCCAAGTGTATACTCGCCGTCTTTTTCCGGCAGATTCCGTCCCTTATCCCGTGCCGGTCCGTCTTTTCAACAGAAACCGACATGGAAGGACAACGTTAAAAGCCTTCTATGCCCAGTTTCTCATAATCTGTTTCCAGACAGGTGTATTCGTTATACATGGAAGTGATCAAGCCAAAACCTGTGTCTGTCAAATAGAATTTGGACTCGTAACCCCTCAGGGAATCGTCTCCATAGAATTTATCTTCCTTCAATTCCTCGATCCAGCCCTCACCTCCCGGCAACCATATCCACAGGCAGCGAAAATCTCCCCGCTCCAGCAGGTCTTTCAGCGTAAGTCTCTCCATCTCGTCTTCTCCAAACACGTCTTCCAGACACACTACCTCCCCCGTCCGCATATCAAAGGTAATGCCTGTCTCCCATTCGTTGGGATGATTGGCGCCGCGAGAATCATTGTACTCATGAATCCGCATGGAAAGATACCTTTCGTCCTCTCTGGTGATCAGGTAGACACGCTCAATATTCGTATACATTTCCTGACTGGGATCCAACGGCTCGTCCTCCTCTCCCCATCCGTACCCGTAGAAAAAAGCCTCCCGGAGTTTTTCGTTAATGGCCTCCTCCATCTCCTTCTGGTCGTCCTCCAGGTCCAACTGGGGATATTGAATATCAATATAGACGTCCAGCCTGTCATCCCAGTAATAATACACTTTCGGGCTGATCTGATAGGAGAGTCCGTTTCCTTCCCCCCGAAAAAACCATGGCCGATTCATCCGCAGCGTTTTTTCCATCGGGCCGCCCTCGGAATCATACCGAATAGGGGCGGCGATATCCGCATCCCGGGCAATGACGGTCTGGCAGACACAATCGGCCAGCACCTCCGCCGCATAGGAGGAATCCTCCATCTCCGCCCAGAAAGTATCCCCCGCAAAAAGCGGCTCATACTGACTGGAAAAAACATACCAGTCTGTCTCCGGGTCATAGGTGAACGCTAACTTTTCACTCCACTGTTCCCCCTCTCCTTCCAGCAGGATATCGCACCAGAAATACTCCTCATCAATCTCATCCCCTGCGCCGATATAGTGACCATCCACCCACATTCCCGAGGCCGCGCCTTTTATGGGGCCAAAATACGCCTGGTATTCTCCCTCCACATGATATACGCGAAAGCCCTCCTGGATGTACAGCGCCATCTGTTGGTAGGCGCCGGCCAACTCTGTAAATATAGTTTGGGAGTCCTCCATTTCCGTATCCGGGTGATATGTTGTTTCCCTTGACTCCGATATTGTCTCTTCCTGCTCCGGCACGGTTTCCGCTGGCTCCCACGGGGACTCTTCCTGGTTTGTTTCCGGGCTTTCCCCCAGATTCCCTCTGCCGCATCCAGAAAGCGCCGCACACAGCGCCACGCCCGATAATGCTATGGTTAACTTTCGCATTTTCATCTCCCGCCTCCTGATGAATTCTCTTATAGTGTCCATGATAAATTTAGCAGACAACCCTGTCTTTTTCAATCTTTTTTTGATGATTCTTTTCACTATAAGCCGCATTCCCTTTAGCAGATTTCAGATTGTAGGCTTCAGATTGCCTTGAAGCGGCTGGAAAAATCTGCTATACTATAGGAAATGAGAATGGAGGAGATGCATATGACATATCATACAAAGGGAACCTGTTCCAGCGCCATAGATTTTGAGATTGAAGACGGTATTGTCCAGTCCGTACAGTTCACCGGCGGGTGTAATGGCAATCTGAAAGGAATATGCGCCCTGGTACAGGGAATGAAGGTGGAAGATGTGATTGACAAGCTGAAGGGTATTCGATGTGGTTTCAAGCCCACCTCCTGTCCGGATCAGCTAGCCCACGCATTGGAGGAAACGCTGGGATGAAGAGAATTGTATTGACCGGGGGCGGCACGGCCGGTCATGTAACTCCCAATATCGCGCTGTTGCCCGCACTGCGCCAAGCCGGATACGAGATCGCCTACATGGGGTCCTACGACGGTATTGAGAAAAAACTGATCGCGGATTTCGACATTCCCTACACGGGCATATCCACAGGCAAACTGCGCCGCTATCTGGATATTAAAAATCTGACGGACCCCTTTCGAGTCATAAAAGGCTTTTCCGAGGCCAGAAAATATCTGAAAGCGTACCGCCCCGACGTAGTGTTTTCCAAGGGCGGTTTTGTTAGTGTACCCGTGGTGCGGGCGGCGGCAGCCCTGGATATTCCCTGCATTATCCATGAGTCGGACATGACGCCGGGACTGGCCAACAAGCTGTGCTTTCCCGTAGCTGAAAAAATATGCTGCAATTTCCCCGAGACACTGAAAATGCTGCCGGAGGGCAAGGCAGTGCTGACCGGCTCCCCCATTCGCTCTGAACTGGCTCAGGGCAACAAGATTGCCGGGCTGGACATGTGCGGTTTCACCGCCAACAAGCCGGTGATCATGGTGATCGGCGGCAGCCTGGGAGCCGCCAATGTGAACAAAGCGGTGCGGGACGCCCTGCCCCGGCTGCTGACGGATTTTCAGGTGGTACATCTCTGCGGCAAGGACAAGATTGACAATTTGCTGCTGGCCACTCCCGGCTACAAACAGTTTGAGTATATCAAGACAGAGTTGAAAGACTTGTTTGCTATGGCTGATCTTGTCATCTCACGGGCTGGAGCCAATTCCATCTGTGAACTGCTTGCTCTGAAAAAGCCCAATATTCTGATTCCCCTGCCCGCCGCCAGCAGCAGAGGAGACCAGCTGCTCAACGCCGCTTCCTTTGAGGCCCAGGGTTTCTCCATCGTGATAAACGAGGATGACCTGACCACGGAACTGCTGGCTGCAAAGGTGCATGAGCTTTTCTCCAATCGGCAGTCCTATCACGACGCCATGAGCCGCAGCGGCCAGATGGACTCCGTGCGCACCATTGTACGGCTTATCGAAGAAGCTGCCGCTGGCTAAAGGGATGGCGAAAGCCCCAAGGCACCGCTGCCCTGGGGCTTTTATCATTTCTTAAGGAAATGCTTTTCCTCAATTTTCTCCGATATAGACACACTGGCCGGAACCCACCTTCACCAGTTCCCGGCTGACATCCTTGCAAAGCCATATGTCAGTGGCTGTGGGATTCTTGATGGTCAGTCCGTCGCCGCTGAATTCCTGGCTGCGCACAGCAAGAATGTAATCGCATATCTCCCCGTTGGTCGCGTACCAGATATCCTCTTTGCCCTCCATCAGGGCTGCAAACTCCTCTATCACGTTCCAGTCCCCATTGCCCGCAAACTCAAAGCTATGTCCCCACACATACATCAGGGGCAGCTCCACATAACCGGGGACGGACAAAAAGTTCTGTCCCAGTTCCATCAGCCTGCCATTGTGGTGACAGGTGGGATGCCATGCCAGAAAATCCGCCGGCGGGAAAAAACCGTTGGTGGAATTGACGGTTCGGGAGTATTTGATACCCAGGCCCTTTAAGATTGCGATAATCTCCTCCGAGTAGTTTCCAAAAGCATAAGACAGGCCTTGTACCATGCCGCCTGTGAGCTTTTCCAGTCTCCGGCGATCCTCCAGAATCTCATTCACCGCCTGATTCCGGGTCAGCGTGGGCAGATTGCGGTGCTGGACTCCGTGAGCAGCCACCTCGTGGCCCGCGTACAGCTCCGCCACCTCATCCGCCGCCACAAAGACAGGGTGATTCCTGTCCGGGGCCAGCTTACCGGAATTCAGGTGAAAGGTTCCCCGCATTCCGTGCCGGTTCAAAATCTCTACCAGCTTTCTGTCATGAATCTGACCATCGTCATAGCTGAAAGTCAGCGCCTTACTCTTACCTTCCGGATATACAAATCTCATGTTTTTTCTCCCTTCTTCCATTTGTCCTATTTTATCATCACGCAGTTAAATTGTAAAGCTATGCAGACCGTAAATCGCAAAAATACAAGTGAACAGCCTATTACAAAGAAAACCCCGGGAAGGCACTCCCGGGGCTTGCATTTTGCACTTCTGCGCAATTCAAATCTACCTCTTACCGATCTCGGTATCCTCATTCGTTACAACGCTGTGCTGCTTGATGTAGTCCACGATCTCATCGAAATAGCAGAAAGCCAGTCCCACATAGCTGTCAGCGCATCCATAGTAGAGTGCGATCTTGCCGCTTTCAGGATCATGAATGGTAGCACAGGGGAAAGCCACGTTGGGCACAAAGCCTCTCTCCTCATACCACTCCTCGGGAGTCAGCAGGAACGTCTCACAGCGATACTTCACGATGGAGGGATTGTCTAAATCCAGAATCGCTCCGCCGATGCTGTACACCAGACCATTGCAGGTGCCGCTGACGCCGTGATAGAACAAAAGCCATCCCTCGCTGGTCTCAATAGGAGCGGCGCCGCCGCCAATCTTCACAGACTCCCACCATTCTCTGCCACGGCCCATCACATGCCTGTGCTTGCCCCAGTATACCATGTCGGGGCTTTCGCTCAGGAAGATATCGCCAAAGGGCGTATGACCACTGTCGGAGGGACGGGACAGCATCACAAAATTGCCGTTAATCTTGCGGGGGAACAGAACCGCATTCCTGTTGAAAGGAATAAAGGGATTCTCCAATCTCACGAAGGTCTTGAAATCTGTGGTCTTCGCCATACCAATGGACGCGCCATAGAAATCCTGACACCAGATAATATAATAGGTATCCTCCACCTTCACAAGTCTGGGATCATAGGCATAGATGGGCATGAAAGGCTTTCCATCTTCATCCACAAAGGAATCTTCTCCTTCTCAATATCCCAGTGAATGGCATCCTTGCTTCTGCCCAGATAAATATAGGGAATGCCGTTGGTCTGCTCTCCGCGGAACACGCCGATAAACTCGTCGCCGTAGGGCATTACTGCGCTGTTGAAAATACGGGCCACACCCTCCACAGGGTTACGGCCGATAATAGGATTCTCGGTATATCTCCAGATCGGAGCGCCCTTGATTCCCTCGGGTTTCTCCTGCCAGGGAACATTCTTCACGGCAGGGGCAATCATCTTAATCTCGCTCATAGCCACCTCACATTTTTCATTTTTTAAGAACAGTGGGGCATCTTGCGATGCCCCACTGAAGTAACCTTCTCAGAATCCGATCGGCTTACTTAAAGAAACCGTCCAGAGCATCCTGTATGGGCTGCTTGTAAATCTCCTGGAACTGAGCGGGAGTATTCACGCCGTCCAGCAGATCAGACCAGGTGATCAGGTCGTTGCCCAGAGCATTGTAGAGTTCAACACCATCGTTTGTTCCCAGATAACCCATAACCTCCAGGTTCTCCTCGGTCATAGCGCAGTCCTCCCACCAGGTCAGATTGCCATCACGATATTCGGTATCACCATGATACCAGTTCTGCCAATCCTGGAATACCGCGAATACCAACTCAGGATCCTTTACACCGGCAGGAATCATCCATGCGTTACCGGACGCGCCGTTTCTCTTATAGTTGGTATCCTGGTTGCCGTGAGGGCCGATGGGCCAGGGTGCCCAGATGATGTCATAGTCCAGGTTTACGTCCTTGTTGGAATCAGAAATCCATGCCGCGGTGATCCAGCAAGCCACGCCGCCGGTGGTATAGGAGTTCATATTGGCGTCAAAATCATCCGCATTCCAGGGACGTGCCACATGGTCAACATTGTACATATTGTAGACGAACTCCAGAACCTCACCTACCTCAGGGCTGGTGATATTCTCAGTCTCGTTTCTTGCAATATAAGTATTGTTGCTGAACAACAGATTGGAAATCAGGAAGTCATGTCTGGAGCCGTAGCCATATACGTCAATAACGCCATCTCCATCGGTATCCTGGGTCAGAGCGATCAGATACTCTCTCCACTTCTCCCATGTCCACTCGCCTCTCGCATACAGATCATTGGGATTCTCCAGGCCTGCGTCATCCAGCATCTGCGCATTGAAAGCCAGAGGATAGGTCTCATAGTACTTGGACTCACCACTGTTGGACTTGAACAGGTACACGCCGTCGCCAGCGCCAACACTCTGCTGAGCAAAGATCATCTGCTCATTGAAGATGTCGTTATCCGCAGGAATCACGTCTGCCAGGTTGGTGCAGAAACCATTCAGCGCGGCGGGAATCAGGAAGGACATGTCGCCCTCGTAAATATCGCAGTCAGGCGTACCTGCCAGAATAGAGGTATTGATGGACTCCTGAATACCGTCCCAGGTCAGGTTTACAAACTCGATTCTTACATTGTACTTGTCCTCAACTTCCTTAACGATATCAAAGTGAGCCTGTGCCAGCTCCTCGTCGGACACGCTGGGGTCGTCATAGATATCGGTGTTGGTGCTGTCATAGAAGTGGTCATACCAGGTACCGATGCGAATGGTTCTGGTCTCTCCCTCATTGTACAGGGTACCACTGCCGTCCTCTCCATTGCCTGCGCTGTCGCCGCTGCCGGTGTTATCCCCACCTGCATTGCTCTGCTGTACGGTATCCGGGGTATCGCTGCCGGAAGGCGTGCTGCCTTCATCGTTACCGCAGGCTGTCATACCGGCAACCATAGCTGCGCAAAGACCCAGAGAAAGTAATTTCTTTGTCACATTCTTCATGTTATTTTTTTCCTCCATCCTTAAAAAAATTGTATTGGTAAAGAAACTGCGTAGTTCCGGGGAAACCGCAGTTCCCCCGGATTAACTCCGCCTGTAGATTCTAGTTGGTCTGGCCGATAGACACAGAGTATACCTCCCAGTCGGCGGAAGACTCCGCATCAATAGCGATGGTATAGTCTGTGAAATCCTCACCCCAGAAACCTACCAGCGTCTCATAGGTATACTGTACCTTGCCGTCCAGCACCGCGCCGTCCACGATAAAGCCTTCCTGCTCAACGCCGCGCAGCCAGTTGCCCAGAGGGTTCGGGTTGTCATCGCCCGCCTTGGCAATCAGCCATACCGGTGCATCAGCCTTGTACTCAATGTTCACTACGCAACCGGGCTGGAACAGGGCTACCTGCTCCTCGGTCAGCTCGATACCAGCCTGGGACCAGCCGCCTGCGCTGCAAGCAAAGCCATCCAGAGCCACTACATTGTGAGCGGGCTGCCATGCCTTGCTGCCAATCTTTACGGAGTACACTTCCCAGTCAGCGGAAGACTCGCACTGCAAGGTATTCAGGAACTGGCCGAAGTCCTCGCCGAAGTAAGGAACCAACTGCTCGTAGGTGTACTGCACCTTGCCGTCAGCCACTGCGCCGTCCACGACAAACGCATTGTCGCCATCCTGATTTACGCCGCGCAGCCAAGTACCCATAGGATTCGGGTTCTCGTCATTGGAGACAGCCACCAGCCATACAGGCGCATCAGACTTATACTCAATTTCAATCACAGAGCCGGGTACGAACAGGGCTTTCTGCTCCTCGGTCAGATCAATACCTGCCTGGGACCAGCCGCCTGCGCTGCAGGCAAAGCCCTCCAGCTCCACTGCGCTGCCCAGTGATACGAAACCGCTGTCAGTGCCGATCTTCACAGAGAATACCTCCCAATCAGCGGAAGACTCACACTGCAGAGTATTCAGGAACTGGCCATAGTCCTCGCCGAAGTAAGGAACCAACTGCTCATAGGTGTACTGTACCTTGCTGTTGTCGCTGGCCACATAGCCATCCACCACAAAGGTATCCTGATTTACACCGCGCAGCCAGGTGCCCAGAGGATTCGGGTTCTCGTCGCTGGAGACAGCCACCATCCATACGGGCGCGTCAGACTTATACTCAATCTCAATTACAGAGCCGGGTACGAACAGGGCTTTCTGCTCCTCGGTCAGATCAATGCCTGCCTGAGACCAGCCGCCTGCGCTGCAGGCAAAGCCGTCCAGCTCCACCACATCCTTCAGAACCATCAGGTTGGGATCCAGGCCTGTCTCCGCCGCTACAAACTGTGCGGAGGTATCCGCCTCAATCACATTACCGCTGGCATCCTTGAATGTCACGTTGTCAATGTACAGGGTCTGCCAGCCGATTCCCTCGGTAGCAGCATTGTCGGTCTCCAGGGAAACCACGAAATTGTCGCCCTCGCCAAAGGTCTTGTCATCGGGAACCGTATAGGTCACCGTCTTGGGGTTGGCCGTCTCCAAATACACGGACCAGGCAACGCTGTCCTTCTCACCGGCGTACATACCGTACAGCTTACCGGAGTTGGCATAGAAATTGCCGTCGGAGCTGCTGGTACCGATGGACAGCTCAATGCTCTTAACCTGAGATACCTTATCTCCCAGCAGAGCGTCAATCTGGAAACCGATACCCATACCCTTGCCGTTGGGTACTACCTCCAGGGCTTTGGATCCGCCAAAATCTACCACATTGTAGCTGGCAGCATTGGCAATACCGCCCACCACGGTGGTGTTGTCGCCCGCAAAGCCAAACAGACCGTCTTCAAAATCAATGCTGGCAGGGCCTGCCTCCACGGCGGCACCTCCGGGCTCTTCAGAAGACTCGGGGGCAGCTTCAGATGTGGATTCTTCAGTATTTTCAGTAGACTGCTCTGTCGTAGACTCCTGAACATTACCGCTTCCGGCATCTTCGTTACCACATGCAGCCAGGCTCATGGCCATAACCGCAGCTACGCATAACGCTAAAACTTTTTTTGCCTTCAACTTTTTCATCCTCCTTTAAGTATTAGTTGAACTTGCTATATTGGAAAAGCCTCTCGCCGTTACCCGACGATACCGCTTCTTTCCACGCCTTCAATGAACTGTTTCTGCAGCGCCACATAGATGATGACAATGGGCAGCATCACCAGCACAATACCCGCATCCAGATACAACTCCAGGATGTTGGGGTCCAGAATCTTCTCCACGTTGGATATGGAACCTGTGATGGAGGAGATTCTCTTACTGATAATGATTTTCTCATTGATCAGGAATAAATTCGCGTAAAAAGTGTCGTTGTACTGCCACACCATGGAGAAGATTGCCACCGTCACCACAGAGGGCAGAGCGTTGACCAGCATAATGCGGAAATAGGTGTACAGTGTTCCCGCACCATCCACGAATGCCGCCTCCTCAATCTCCTTGGGCAATCCGCGGAAGAACTGGTTAAAAATATAAATATACAAACCGGAACGCAAACCACAGCAGAACGCCGTCAGAATATACATGGGCACCGGTGTGGACATCAGGTTGACAGGCGATCCCGTGACAGCCGTAATTATGCCGAACACATCAAACCTGGTGAAGGTGGTGTACAACGGCAGCATGATGGTGTTGGTCGGAATAACGATCATCACTACCACGCAGGCGAACAGCACTTTCTTGAACGGGAAATTGAATCTAGCAAACCCATAGCCCACCATGGAACACATAACAACCTGCAATATCATCAGCGTCGCGGAGTACAGCAGGGAGCTGCCCATGGTCTTCCAGTACCACAGATACTGGGAGGCCAGCTTGTAACGCTGCAGGGTCGGTTCCTGGGGTATCAGATATACCATCGGATTGTAACTATCAGCGTCAGAGAAAAAAGAGCTGCTGATAATACCAATAACCGGTCCAAGAATAACATAACAGATGCCCAAGATAATTGCAAGTCTAAATATTGCCATTATGAAACCTTTGATATTGCTGATCCAGCGCAGTCTGTCGTTGGTGAATTGCGTATCGTTTTTCATGGACTCGATACTCGCCTTGATGCTGTTTACGGAAGGTATCGCTTTCTGCTTATTCATCTTTTTTCTCCTTTCTTAGTTATAGTAGAACGTTCGTTTCTGTATCAGTCCACAGACAATTACCAGAATCAGGCAGGTGATCACCGTGGACACCAAACTGAACACCGAGCTTAAGCCATAATTCATTGTCGGCCCGAACGCCGTATCGTAGGCCAGCTCGATAACGTCTGACTTGGCAAAGCTGTCCACCACGGTATAGACCACATTGGTGATGATATGCGGCATTACCATGGGGAAGGTTACCTTCCAGAAAGTCTCATAGGCAGTCGCGCCCTCAATCTTAGCCACCTCATACATGGAGCCGGGTATGGACTGCAGCGCCGCTATGAAAATGATAATCTGTACGCCAGAGGCGTTGATAATGTCGCTGATACGGCTCACCGCCCCGGCGATATACTCGATCAGCACCTCCGGCAAACCCAACGCGCTGAACATCTGGATATAATACTCTATGCTCATGCCGCTGCTGGCGGAGGCCGCCATCTCGGCGCTGGCGCTGGAGATACCACCGCTCATCATCACTCTGGAGAGGCTGATGGCGTCCACGATGGCGTCAGCGTTCAGGATAACCGGCAGGAAGAAGATGGCTCTCACCAAAGTGCGCCCTTTGAACTTCCGGTTCAGCAGCATCGCCATGAACAGACTGAAAAAGGTAATCAGCGGCACATCCACCAGCATATTGCCCAGAGAGGTGGTCAGCACCTGCTTATAGGTCGCATGTGCCCGGAAGGCGTAGATAAAGTTATCCAGCCATACAAAATCCAGGGTGTAACCTCCGCCGGGGTTCACAATCATCTCCGAAAAAGAAAACTGCACGGTCATAAACAGGCTGCGGGCGTAAAACCAGATAAATCCAATCAGCCAGGGCGTGATAAAGAGAAATCCTTTTAACGCCTGCCTTTGGGATAGAGAGCGTTTTTTTCGTCTTTTCGTTTTTGCTTCTGCCATCAGTTAGCACCCCCTACCTTGTAACTTCTCGCCGGAACTGTGGTCCCGTCTGCCGCGGTCTGATCCGCAGTGCTTTCGTTGATATAAATTACTACGCCATTGCTGTAGGTCACAACCTTGAGTCCGCCATCCTGCACCTCATGGTTAATGATCGCCGCGCCATTCACATATTTCAAGGCGTTGTTCACCTCTGTGTAGATCGCAATCGCGTCGTCCTTCCAGTTGTTGTAAGTGGTTGCGTAGTACCGGTTCAAACCAGTGTTCTTGATATCGCTGGCATTCTGCCAGGTAAACATAAAGTGAGGCGCCGCGCCATACTCCACCAGGTTCAGCACAATGTCCGCTCTGTCATAGGTATCGCTCAGATTGATATTACTGCCCGAGTAGTCGATATAGCCGTGAATCAACATCTCATAGAACGGAACCGTGCTGTCCACGATATAGTAATCGTTGGAGGACAGCGGTACATTAATGATGTCGTCCGCATAGACAAAAGCGTAATCATTACCCGCGTTGAGCAAAATGCTCTTACCAGTATCCTCTATCTGTTTCAGGCTGGCCCGCACCACATCCAGAGCCGCCTCCCTGTTGATAATATTGGTCCGTTTCTTATCTGAGTGCAGCTCATTGCCCAGATCTCTCAGGGAAATACCGCCTATGTCAAACTTGTCGATTTTCTTGGTGAACGCGTCCACATAGCGCACCAGAAACTTGGGAGAAATCAGGAAATAGTGGTTCTCACCATACCCCAGACCAGAGGTCTTGCGCAGGGTTGCCGGATTCACCAGCCCCAGCTCAGCCACATAGCCCGCCCCATAGTATCTGGAAGTCTCGTTATTGTAGGAGTATCGTCTGCTCACATAGCTCACTTCCTGGAAAGCCACATCTCCGTAGAACATGTTGCCGTCCGCCGCCATGAGACTGCTCAGCTCCTCCAGTCCCGACTTGCCGCCCAGAGCAACTGGTACCTTGATCTTATCCACCACGTCATGGTGATATCCATGGTTCATCCAGCCCTGGAAGTTCATCACCTGATTGTTGATACCATTGGCCTTCAAATCCTTGTATATCTCGGCGGCCTGGTCGAAATCCGTCATGGTGTACATACCGTTGTACTGAGTTCCCAGGAAGAACTTGGTCATAGTCACACCACCCAGCACATCGTAATAAAATTTCAAGTCCGTGTCTCCGTCCGCATCCGCTGTCAGTATGCCCTCGGCGACCAGACGCTCCCGGTAGTAGTTGGCCGCCTGAGAGTAACTCGCTTTCTCCTCCGGCAGCATGGTGTATTTCACCTTGATATTGGTGTCGTAGTAGCCAGGCTCCACCACGGGAATCTCCCCTTCGTTGCCGGTGGTTCCGAACATGGAGAGCTTGTCATTGCCCCTCACTACAAAGGTAGGGAACACAAAGTTGTATTCGTTAATCTTGCCGGACACATAAGCCGACAAAAGAGCAAAGCTGGCGCCATCCTCAATAGTGGCAAATATCGCGCTGTCATCGCGGAAAATACCAAACAGAGCCATCTTAACATTCTCTGTGTTCTCCCGCACCGTATACTCAGCCGCCAACGGGTCAATTCCATACACATACTCGGCATACTGAGCCGCCGTGGGCTTGCCGTTGTTAAAATTAATCAGGGAGCCAGAACCGTTGGGCACCAGCATATAGCCGTTCTCGTCCGTGCCTGCGGTGCCGAAATATCTCAGCAGCTGAATACGGAACAGACTGCCGCCGCCGTTCTCCACCACATGGTTCATGGGGATGGACACGTCTAACGCGTCGCCGTTAAGGCGGTATTCCAGCGGTATCTCGAAGGAAATGGGAACTGCACCCTCCACGCCGGAGCCCATCATTTCCACCATGTACTCCTCCTCGGTGAAACCGGCCTCCTCGAAGTACCTGTTCAGCTTACGAATCTGAGAGGCGCCCTTGGCAGCGGATTCTAACAGTTCGTAGTAGTCATCCGCCACGGAACTCTCTCTGTACTTGGTCTGCACATACTTTTTGCCCTCGTCGTCCAAAACCGAGACCACCCTCTCCAGAGTGGCAGCACTGATATACTGGGGCACGATACCAGTGGCAGCGCTCAAGTCGCCTATGGTATACCAGAAACGGATACCGTTCTCAATACCCTCCACCTCCAGCTGGCCTCTGTCGGTACAATAGCTGAAGGAATCGTAGGTACCCTGGGTTCTGGTGGTATTGAAATAATCAATAATCAACTGGGACTTCAGATAATTTTTGTGAGCTGTATTCGCAATGGCATCCTCATCCGCGTTAACCGGATTGGAGTAGGTAATCTGGCCATTGCGCTTATCTACCACCGCGATTTCTCCGGTGGAGGTGTTGACATACAGCTTCAAAGTGTCATTCTCCGCCGCCAGCTCCATGCCCGCCACGTCGCTGCTGCCCTCGCTGATGGGCTGGAAAGTGGTTCCCTCCTCGTATCCATAGGTCGTCAGGTCGTCACGGTAGCTGTTGTAGAAGTGGTAACGGATCAGCCAGTGCGCGATAAAGATCACAAAGGCCGCCGCAATAATGCTTACAATCCCAATTAAAATCTTTTTACTCGTCTGCATCTCTTCCTCCTCCTACACTCTGAATATCAGTTCCTGATATATGCTGTAGACGAAGTTGTATAACTGATTCAGCAAATCAAACAGCAACAATGCAAGGAAGATAATGATGAACATGGCAACAAAGGTCAGGAAAATGGTAATCAGCGTCTTGCCCAGCGTGTAGTTGTGAATCTGCATAATTCCCATCAGCGCCATAATCACCGCATAGGCAATTCCCAGGCCCACGATAATGGTATAGAACGCCCCCTCATCCTCCGTCACAAACTGGCTGAAAATCGTGCCAACATTCATGCAGACAATCATGGGAATCATAGCGTATCCGATGGCGATGGCCGTGTCCTTCAGTCTCCCCTCGCCGTTCATCAGACAGGTGATAGACCAGTTGCCCACACAGAACAGTCCGTACAGCAGAAACACTGCTATCAGCTCCGGCAGAGCGTTCACCGTCAGCGGGTCCACGTCATTGACGATAAAGCTGGCCGCCATGCGGTTGATGGAAAAGGTAAAGGAAAACAGCATTACCAGCAGAATGGCAATGGGCACGCTGCCTCTCTCCCTGTGCCGGATCTCGTAGTAGGCATCCATGGGATGGCTTACGGTGTAAAACGCATATTTCCATTTTTCCTTAGAAAACAGTTCTTTCATCAGGTAAGCCCTCCTTTTTTGGATTTCGCCTTTATCTTTTTCTTGAGAAATTTCTTATACACAATCGCCAGGATGATGACTACAATCACCACCGTCATCACCAGACTCAGGTTCTCCTTCAAAATCTCATTGCGGTAACGCTTGAAGGCGATGGAGTAGTATTTGCGGTTCATGCCCAGTTTCAGGTAGTGCATGGCCGCCTTGTTGTCCCCGGCTGTCAGATAGGCCTTGCCCATGCCCGTGTTGGCCAGTTCGTTGTTCTCATCCAGTTTCAGCACGGCCTCCCACTTGTCGATGGCCAACTCCTCGTCGCCATCGTAACGCAGGGCCACTGCATCGTTGATCAGGGAGCCGTACTCGGTCTCTCCAAAACTCAGGATTGCGCCCTGGAAGGAATCCAGCACGATAATCTGATCATCCACCACCTCTATGGCAATGGGAGTGTTGAAGGTTCCTCTCTGGCTGCCCAGGCCGCCGAATACATACAGCATGTTGCCCTCGCGGTCATAGGTGAAAATACGTCCGCGCTTGCGATCCAGCAGGGAGTAGATACCCTTTTCCCGGTATACCACATCGATAAACTCGCTGGGGCCGCCGTAATCGCCGTACACGCCGAAGTAGAGGTCTCCGCCCAAATTCTGGCTCTCGCCCTTTATAATGACGTCCTCGCCCTTGGGATTCAGTCGTCTCACACCCTGTACGCCCTCTGAATCAATGTTAGAGGCGTACACAAAGCCGTCGCTGTCAATGTCAATTCCCGTGAACTCGGTGGGAATAAATAGCTGCTGTCTGGAACGCTCCTCTTTGCTGGCAAGCTTTCTCCAGAATTTCTCCCAGAGGGTAATCTTAACCTGAATAGTACCGAAATACCCAGTAAACTGTCCATTGCTCTCAAACACCAGGATACCTTCAAACGCGTTTTTGGCAATGACATACACACGATCCGCATAGTCCACCGTCACTTTCAGGGGAACAAACTCGAAATCGTCCTCCAGGATCTCAGACTGCGGATTGTCGATAATCTTGATGAACTCGCCCTCCGGAGTCAGCATCACGATACGCTTGTTATCCGTGTCTGCCACATAGAGCTGTTCATTTTCAGACACACAGACACCCTGAGGCATACGGAAACTGTCTTCCTCGCCATCTCTGGTGAAACTGTCGATGATGCGCACCACCTCATTCATACTGTGGTTGAGCACTACAATGCGATTGTTCTTGGTGTCCGCCACATAGACCTCACCATTAGGCGCCACACACAGGTCCTGAGGTTCTATAAAATTGTCTATTCCCAGGTCCTGACCGGTGATACTGCCGGTGGGCACATAGGCCGCAGGGGTCAGCACCACGTTCTCGCGATAGTCGTAATTGTAGGTGTCATAGGGCAGGTCTTCCGCCTGCGCCGTTATTCCCAGGGAAGTTGCCAGCACTACGCCAGCCAGCAGGGAGGTCAATGCTTTTTTAATTCGATTTCTCTTTTTCATATGCTCCCTCCTCTTAGTCTTTCATACCGGATGTGGTCATGGTCTCCAAAACGTTGCTCTGACAGATCAGGAAGAAGGTGACCGGCACCGCCGCAATGATAAATGTCACGGCCGCCGCCGCACCGGCTCTCGCCACACCGCCCGCTGTAATCTGCTGCAGCGCGAACTGCAGGGGCTTTAGCTGCTCATCTCTCAGGAACATGGAACCTGTGTTGCCCCACATCTGCTGGAACTGGAAAATTGCCAGCGTCAGCCATGCAGGCTTAACATTAGGCATCACAATTTTCCAGAAAATATGCCACTCACTTGCACCGTCCAGTCTGGCCGACTCCATCAAAGAGTCCGGGAGCTGTTCCATAAACTGTTTCATCAGGTACAGGCCCATGCCGAAGGACCAGGCCGGCAAAATCAGCGCCAGATAGTTATTGTTGATTCCCAGCCAGGAAATAATCAGATACTGGGGAATCTGGGTTACCGTCCAGGAGAACATCATGGACAGCACAACCATGCTGAACAGGATGTTCTTGCCCGGGAATCTGTGCTTAGCCAGCGGATACGCCGCCAGGGACGCCACCACCACATGTCCCACCATGCCAAGACCGGTAATAATAATCGTATTCAGGATATATCTGGAAAAAGGAATCCAGGAATCGTTCATCAACACAAACAAATCCGAGAAATTCTCCAGCGTAGGGTTCCGCACAAAAATCTTAGGCGGGAACTGATACAACTCATCCAGAGGCTTTAATGCGTTGTTTATGATCATTACCAGCGGCAGAGCCATGAACACACCACAGATGATCATCAGAACAAACAAAAGGGTGTTTCCTGCCATGGAACGGTTCAGCTGTTTTTCTCTTTTGCGAAAGAAGCGTCTTTTTATTTTGATAGTATCTTTCTCAGCCACTTATTCTCCCACCCTTCCTAAAATTTTCTGTACTAACTTGTTGGTGCCTACCATCAGCAGGAACAGGATGGTAGCGATTGCGGACGCGTAACCCATGTCGAAACGGGTGGAGCCGTAGTCCAGCAGATGGGTTACGACTGTAGCGCCGGCGTAGTTGACGGAAGGGTTACCTGCCAGGTTGATAGAGATATCCGCCACCGCGAAGGACTGGGTGATCTGCATCACCGCGCCGAACATCAACTGGGGTTTCATGGCCGGCAGCGTCACATACCAAAGCTCCTGCCAGCGGTTCTTGACGCCATCCAGAGCAGCCGCCTCATACATGCTCTTATCCACGGTCTGCAGGCCCGCGATAAAGGAAAGGAAACCAGTACCCAGAGACAGCCACAGCTGAACCACGATCAGTACGGGCAGGATGTATTTTTCTGTCTGCATCCACAGCTTAGCCTCGTTGATGATATCCAGTTTCAACAGAATACCGTTCAGGTATCCGTAACGGTCGCCTGTCAGAATCAGGTTCCACACCAGATAAGCGTTACCGCAGATAGAAGGCGCATAGAAAATCAGGGTCAGGAATGCTCTCAGCTTTCCCTTGAACTCATTGATAATCCACGCGAACAGCAGACACAGCATGTAGCTTACCGGCCCTGTGACCACGGCGAATATCAGCGTATTCTTCAAGGAAATCAGGAAGATATCATCCTCCAAAAAGAGCTTGATATAGTTCTTCCACCCCACAAAGGTGGGCAGTTCCAACATGTTAAAATAAGTAAAGCTCAGTGCGATGGACATAAGCACCGGCAGCACCGTGAAGAAGAAAAACAGGATAAAGTACGGCGCAATCATGAAATAGGAGGCTTTGTTCCTTGCGACCTGATAGCGCAGGGTGCCTTGCTTTTTTGCTATGTCCAGCGCTTCCTGAGAAACCCCGGAACTTACTGCTTCGTTAGCCATATATTCTCTCCCCTCCTATTCTTCACCAGCCACAGGCAGGCCGAATTCTTCTCGTTTATAGCTGATCTCCGCGTTTACATAGATAATCTTATCCATCAATTCCTCTCTGGGCGTGGCCACCTGAGTCCGTCCAGTTGAACTGGAATCTGTGGTCACACTGTAAAACGCGTTGTTCACATTACGCCAGGTATAATAGCCGCCAGGCACCTGGGGAATTCCCCGCACCTGTTCAAACTGTTCCATAATCTCACGGTAATCCTTGATGGGCCAGGACAGGCTGGACATGGCCTCCAGATTGGCCGTGGCCACACGGGCGCTGGCGCCCATCAGGCTCTCCATCTCTCTGCCGTACAGAATCTGGGTCTCCGCGTCGGTCCACCATTTCAGGAACTCCCAGCACTCCTCGGGATGCTCCGTGTTAGCCATGATGATATCCGCCAGACCGGTGCTGCCGGTAGCGTGCAGGATCGTGCCGTCTTCCTGCAGATTGCCGGGCACTACAGTGAAGTCCCACAGTCCTGCGATATCCGGCGCGGATACCTGTAAGTTATTGTAGGTGGTGTAATCCGAAATAATAATCGGACACTCACCGGTACGGAACCGCTCCTCCACGCTGGTAGCCTTATCCAGCTTGTAGTCTGTATAATATTCACAGTACTGCTTAAAGGTTGCCACCGCAATGTCGGAGTCCAGCATAGAGCTGTCGCCGTTTGCGGAGTAGTACTCGCCGCCGTTCTGGAACAGCAGCATGGCAAAGGTCTGTTCATTGGGCAGCATGCCGAATTCCATCTGGTTCTTGGCCAGCACGGTCATGGCCACCTTTACCTCGTCCCAGGTAGTGGGCACTTCCAGCCCGATCTCCGCCAGAATATCCTTGCGGTAGAACATCATCGGGAAGGTCTGTGTATCCGGCAGCGCGTAGGTGGCGCCGTCAAAGCTGAAGGGAACCAATGCGCTCTCGCTGAATCTCTGGGTAATCTCATCAAAGTCATCGAACTGTGACAAATCCAGTACGGCGTTTCGGATGCCGTAATTGACAGGTGTGTCGTTACCTGTATTCAGCACCGCTCCGGCGATACCGTTGGTGTTGGCTACCTGAATGGCCATATCCGGTCCCTCGTCCGCCAGGGTTGCGCGCAGCAGCGTATTCATATCCACCAGCTGCACATTGACATTCACGCCGGTTTTACTGGTAAAGTTCTCGTCGATCAGAGCCTTGATGACATTGGCCTGGTCACGTCCGGTACCGATCCACAGCGTCAGCACCACGCCCTCCGTCTCATCATCAATGGCATTGCCGATCTGGTTGTAATCCACAATAAAGGAATAGAACAGTCTCTGTATCTCATAGCCCAGTTTGGAGAAAAAGCCGGAAGAGGCAATCTTCTGATGATTCTCCGGGGAATAAATCATGATTCTGTCAATCTGCAGGGGCTGACTCAACACCTGAGTGATCCAGTTACCGCAGGCTCTCACGTTCACCTTGTAGGAGGAAAGCACCTCCACGAAACGCTCCTGGTCGTCAATCAACTCATCCAACTGGTCCTGCATAGTGATCAGCGTGGTCAGCTTGTCGCTGTTGCGCCCTGCTGTCACCCGCATGGCCTCCAGGGCCTGGTTGATCCCCTCTCTGGCCTCGATCAGTTCTGCCTCCAGTCCGGGCAGGGACGCTGTAAGCTGATAGTCACGGTATTTATCCGGAGCAACGCCAGTGATATAGATGACCTGGCGGTAAATAGAGTTCAGTAACTGCACGGTATCCTGCACGGTGCTGATGATCTCCGCCATATCGCCCAGCACCACCTCCATGCGCAGGGTGTGGGTGCCGGCCTCCAGATAAAAGCTGTAGGGATTGCCCTCCTCATCAGACAGCACTTCCTCTCTCCAGCTCTGCTCATAGCCGAAACCGTAGTCATTCATTTCCTCAAAAGGCACTACGCCGTCTATGGAAATCCGGCGGCACACATCGATGCCTCGCACAAAGTTCTGTTTGCAGTATGCGGCGATGTTGTAGTAGCCGCTGGTGGGTACCTCAAAATTCCACTCCACCCACTGTCCGGCCTCCTGCCAGGAGGTTCCTCCGATGGTATTGTTCAGCAGTACCTTGGGGCTGGAGGGATATACGGCAGGGGAGGACTGATCCTGTCTGGGATACAGCATCTGAGAGGAGGTCTTATCCGCATTTTCACCCTCGATCCGGATGCTCTCCGCGATGCTGTTCTGGTATCCCGCAGCGTCCCACGCAGCCTTTGTGGCGGCGTAGTCCTTCACCTTCTCACTGTTGCTTAACACGATCTCCGACAGCAGCATGGGTTCTCTCTGAGACATAATCGTCAAAGAATGTGTGCCAGCCTCCAAATACAGAGACAGGGGAGTGGTCACATAGCCGTTGCTGTCGTACAGATAGCTTTCCACCCATTCCGGGGCTTCTACGGCACGGGGTTTCACATCATTTCCCTGGCTGTCTACCTGCCATACCATGGTCATAATACCGTTTTCGTCCGCGGCCTTCTCGGTTACGTTGGTGACCCATATTCTCTTCAGCTCCACCAGAGCCAGCTCACTGTAGGGGAGTTTCCCGTCCACGAAGAAAGCCCGCTGAATCTCAGAGCTCTTGCCCTCGATGGGGTAGTACACCAGAGACAGATCGTAAAAACCGCTCTCCCCAATCTCCAGCTCATACTCCACCAGAGCCTCCTCGCCTGTCAGCAGTGCGCTGCCGCCGCCGGGGATATTCTCATAGTTGTCATATACCTCAGGGACAGCGTCCACGCCATTCTCCTCGTATCTGACATAATCCACGGCAGGAATACGATATTCCTGATCAGGATATACCTGGGGATTGGCCTCCACATATTCCTGATAGCCCAGCACAGACGGATCTATGGAGTAAGTGCCGACAATACTCTCATACTCCTCCTGCGTGGTGTCGGTAGCCGCCTGGGCCTGCATCGCAGTCTGCGGAACTGCGCCTGTCACCAGAGCCGCTGCCAGAAGAAATGCCATTTTTCTTTTCCAGTTCTTTCTTCTCATCGTTTTCCTCTCCATCTCTCTATATATCTATCTTACAGCAGAAATCAATCGTACCAGTTTTTCGGCGTCTCATCGTCCTGTTCCTTCGCCTGTTCGGGCTTGGGCATATATGCCTTCATGGCCTTTTCCACCAGGAAAGAACTGGCATAGCACCACAGGCCGGGTGTCAGCAGGATCAGCGGTATAGGCAGGAGATAGAACTGTGCCAGCACCATAATCACCAGCCCCGCCGCCAGCGCCAGTGTGATATACCAAAAACGAATGGATATAACAAATGCCAGCATACACAGCTTGCCAAGTTTCATATCAAATCTGGACATCACCGGGAACAAATACAGGGTGATCAGAGCCATCAGCAGCATCAGCAGTCCGCTCAGGGTATACCATATCCGGCTGACCTCCACCCCGTTCTCCAGAACCAGCCACATCTCCAGTCCCAGAAGAACTCCCAGAGCCAGCAGCAGTACCGTGGCCGCCACGCCCTTTTTTAAATTCAGCTTGTAGCCTCTCCAAAACTCCGAGTGTACATATCCCACGTCCTTGCGGACGGATTTTACCATGGTGTAGTAGAATGCGGCGGTGGAAGTACCGATGGTCACCACCGGAATACAGCCCACCATCCACAGCACTGTGGCCAGAATGATATTGCCCGTCGTGGTCAAAAACCGATATACAGCGCCGTCCGTCGAAAACAGTTGATTCAAAATAAGCCATCTCCTAATTTAGAGTTGATTATTCGCCCGCCAGCGGATAGGTCTTGAGGTCGGGCAGTTCGTCCCTGGTAATCACATGCTCATGCTCATACACCTTTTTCAGCATGTCTTCCTCTGTGTACTGCTCACTCAGAAGGTAGAGCTGCTTGTTCTTGGTGACAAACTCGCCGCCCCAGGTGCAGAAGGACCCCCACATGGAGCCGTCCCTGATGGCCAGGTCCGGATCAAACAGACAACCATTCTCGGACAGGATAATCATTTTGTTCGCGTCGGTGTACTCCATAACCTCCAGATATTTGGAGGTCTGCGGGGTATATACATGCTCACCGGGATAAATGTCCTCTCCGATAATATCCACATACTCATCGCCGGGATACCAGTCCTTATCCTGGCCATTCCATATCCAGATCAAGTTGTTCAGTCCATGGTGGTTGACCAGTCTGTCGTACATCAGAATGTATAACTGCTTGTATGCCTCCGGTCCGGAGTTGCCCCACCAGAACCAGCCGCCGCTGGCCTCATGCAGCGGACGCCACAGGACGGGCACATCCGCCTCCTGCAGGATCAGCAGCTGCTCGGCTATCGCGTCAATATCCGCCACCAGCAGATCATATCCCTCCTGGTCCTGCCCGTTCATAATCTTGGCCAGATCAATCTTGGTGTGTTCTTTATAGAAAGTGGAATACCAGTTGCCGGTAATGTATTTCTCGGGAGTGGTCCAGTGCCAGCAGTAAGTCACGATACCGCCCCGCTCCCAGCACTCCAGCGCGTATTCCGTGGCGTGTCCCTCCGCTCCGTGGGCTACGGAGACCGGCGTATAGTTGGTCATATCCAGCCCCAGCATAGCCGGGTACTTGCCGCCGGTGGTCTTCCAGATGGTGGCGTTCTCCGCGCCGAACATGCCGCTGTCGCAGTACTGGCCCGACAGGATATCCTTGCCGTAGATATCGCACAAATATGCCATCAGCCTTCGGGTATTCTCTGTGGCGTTGGGATTCACCAGCACCGGCTCTATGTCAAACCGCCGGGGATCCAGCTCATCGGAGGGCTTTACCTTCAGGCTGTCCACCTGTATCCACCCCCAATAGGAGCTGATCCGCACCGCGTGATCTCCCGTCTCCAGATATACCCGGGATACGAAAGAGTCCGTGTACGACTTTCCCTCCACCTTCGCGGTGCCCATGCTCTCGCCGTCCACCGTCACATAATTTTCCTTGTAGCCTCCGTCCGCGCTCCTGCTGACAAAGCTTAAATCATAGAATCCGGTCTCTTCAATATGTATGGACAGCTCCAGGCCATCCTCCGCCTTGGCAAAGCCCTCCACATAGCCGACGCCGTCCTTCTCCTGCACGGAAGTACTGCCCAGCAGAGTTCCCTCCTCCGCCTCATAGACTACCGCCTCGTCCCAGGAGTAGGTCTTTAACTCCAGCGCAGGCTGTGCGTCTGCGTCTGTCTCTCCGGTGCCAGCGGCGCCGCTTTCGCTCTCGTTTACTACTTGTGTGTTCTCATTTGATTCCGTCTGTTCTGTACCTGCCGCACCTGTTTCATTGCACCCCGGCAATGCCAGCAGCAAAGCCAAAACAGGCAGAATACAACCCATTTTTTTCAAGTGTATCCGCCTCATAATTCACTCCCTATATCTTTTAAGTCGTTTTAAGTTTTTTTAATTACAAGTAAATTGTACTATAGTTACAAGAAAACTGCAATACCTTTTATGCATTTTGTCAAATTGGCCTATTTTCGCATCTCAAAATTGTATATTATGTACAGGCAGACTTTGCCATTTTTTAACGTTGTACCCATATCCTTTTTTATCAAAACTTGAAATATTTTAAATGTGCCCGTGCCCGTTCCCTACTTTTTACTTAATTTCGGTAGCGAATTAATCTCATTTTTAGCTAATTTTGAGTTCAAAACAAAAACTAACCCCGCAGCGACATCTTATCGCTGCGGGGTACTTGACCGTATATTTACCTTCTATAAAAAATTTTAAGAGACGAGCCAGCCGATAATGGTAAATCTGTCCCCTGTGGAATCAGGATTTTTATGCACCTCCACCCGGTGAATCGTCTTTTCATCGGAGGTGTAGAGTTCTTCAGACTCCATGGAGTTTCCCCATCCATTCACAAAATTACCGTTCAAAGTGCGCACAAGCTCCCCGTCGATATAGATGTCATACTGTCCAAAAGCGTCGTTCACGTCCCGCTGGTACAGCAGTCCAATGCTGGAGGCCTCTATCTCAAACACAATGGGTTCGTCCCCCTTCTCCGTATACCAGTAATCCTCATAAGGAAAATACCAGCCGCTCTGTCTGTCTGTAAAGCTTCCCTCCGACAGCGGCGTCAGGTTGGAGGCGTCCAGAATCCGACCCTCCATATATCGTTCCTTGGTCTGGGCCGCCGCCGTAAAGGCGGGCACCTCCTGAGGAATCTCGTCCAGCCTGGCATAGACGTCGTTCAGATAGCGGTAGAGCAGCTCACCGATTATGGCATGTCCCCGGTCGTTGGGGTGTATATTGTCCGGGGAAATATCTTTCCAGGCAAATTCTCCCGCCTCGATGGCAGGCAGCACCGCATTGCCGTAACTGATCATGGGCAGCTCATAGCCAAAGCCCAACAAGGCGTCGTTCACCTGGGCGTTAGTCCCGTTCTCCTGGGTAGTGAACAGCAGCATCAGCGCCGGCATGTTCTCATCCAGAAGAATGCGCCGCAACAGATTGTCATAGCTTCTTTTAAAAAAATTGTTGTTGCCGTCATTCACGGAGAATTCCACAATCACAAAGTCCGGTTCGTAATCCAGCAGTTCCTCCTGCACCCGATGTACCCCCAGATAGGAGCTGGTGCCGCCGATTCCCGCGTTCACATACTCCACCGTGATATTCGGAAACCTCTCCTGCCACCAGTCGCGCATATGGCAGGCGTAGGAGTTTTTATTCCTGTTGCTGGCACTGTAGCCCTCGGTGATGGAGCCGCCAATGACGCCCACCGTGATGTCCTCTCCCGCCTGCGCCCTGCGCATCACTGCCGCCAGTCTCGACAAATCTCCCTGCTGAAAGGCTATGGCACGTTGGTACATCTCCTCCGTGACATAGTCGGAAGGCAGAGGAACAGGCTCGGGGAGCTGCGCCGCGTCTGCCGCATCCTCCTGGGGCTGACTATCCCACGCCGATTCCACTGTATCTTGTTCCGGTGTCCCGGAATGAATCCCTTCCCCCTGTTCATTTCCGCAGCCTGTCAGAGACAGCGCCATGCACGCAGCCAGGAAAAGTCCCCAGCCTTTACCACCGCCCAGTCTTCCGATTCCATATCTCATAGCTTACCCCTTTCCTGATTCTGTTTTTCTAATCATAACACCTCACAAGCTCCCCGCGCAACTTTTTCTGACAAACCGCTGTAAATAAAGATTGCAAAAGGTAGACATTTATAGGCAAATCCATTACAATAGGTAATAGTTTTATACAAAGTTTTAGAGGAGAATATCCCAAATGCGCAAGAAATACAATTTCACGCTGTATGCTATATGTCTGCTGTCCGCTATGGGACTGCTGCTTATATGCAGCAAGTCCTCGCCCCTGTACCCGCTGAACGACTGGCCCGATCTCAACTGTTTCTACACCATCGGAAAAAGCATGGTCCACGGTAAGGTGCCCTATGTGGATCTGCTGGATCACAAGGGACCTTATGTGTATGCCCTGGCGGCGGTGGCCTATCTGCTGGACGGACATGGCTTTGCAGGATATTTCCTGTTTGAACTTGTGAGCATGTATTTTTTTCTGCTGTATGCCAGCAAAATTTCGTCCCTGTATTGCGAGAAGACCTGTCTGTGGATGCTGCCCCTGTTGGGAATGGTGGTGGTATCCGCCAAAAGCTTTGTACATGGAGGCAGCTGGGAGCAGCTAAGTCTGGGAGTCTTTGCCTACGCCATCTACTCGCTGCTGGCTTTTATGAGAGACCCGGCGTCCCGCCTGTCGGCTGGAACGCTGCTTTTGAACGGTCTGCTGGCCGGAATCCTGCTCTGGTCCAAATTCAATCTGTTGGGGCTGTATATCGCCTGGGGCCTGGCTGTTCTGATTCTATACCTGCGCCGCAGGCAATGGGCGGCGCTGGGAAAAGACCTCCTGTTCTTCGGAGGCGGCGCGGCAGCCTCCACTCTCCCCTGGCTAATCTACTTCGGCCGCTGCGGCGCCGTCAAGGCCTGGCTCAAGGTCTACCTGTACGACAATATTTTTTTATATGGCTCCGGTCAAACCGAAATCAGCGGCCTGTCGGCCCTGTGGAGACAGTTTGCGACGGCTCTGAAAAACATCTGGGGTTCGCTGGCGGACCGGGGGAACTATGGATATTCCCTGCCCTTACTTTTAGGCGTCTGCCTGTTTTTGCTGGCTCCCCGGCGCAAGGTCGCCTTGAGGGAAAAAATATCAGTCCTCCTCATGGGGCTGGGCATGGCTCTGGGTATTTTTATCGGCAGCGTCAAACACGATTACTATGGTTTGCCTCTGTCTGTCTTTGCCATATGGGGACTGCCTGCCGGCAGCTGTTTTGTCCACAGGCTGCGAAGGTCTGTCAAAGCAGGAACTGAAAAGAGCTGGTCCGTTGTGGCTCTGTGGGCGGCGGTCCTGTGCGGTTCCCTGGTTCTTGCTTACCGAATCAGCCCCAACACCTACCTGCTGCTGACCGACAAGGCAAAGATGCCTCAATACAGATTTGCGGAGCAAATTCTGGCCTCCGAAGATACCAGTTTGCTGAATTACATGTTTTTGGACGGCGGGTTCTACACGGTTACAGGCGAGGTACCCACGGTGAAAACCTTTCAGGTGATCAATATGGACCGGGCCAGGAGAATCCAGGAGCAGGAGGAATATGTACGGCAGCAGCTGACCCATTGGGTAGTCACCTGGCGGGCCCAGGAAACCTCCGAGGAGGAGCTGCGCAGCATGAACATTCTGTCGGAATATTATGAGCTGGTGGACTACATGTACTTTTATTTTGAGGGGGACATGCGAACCTATGCCCTGTATGAACGAAAATGAAAACGACAATAAACTTTTCCTTGGCACAGAAAACAAAACATAGTATACTGGATAAAATATCTGTATTAAAGGAGACCCTATGAGCACTGTAGCGGAAAGTATTTATGAAAATATATGCCGGGCGCGAAACGAGCTGGAAGTGCTGCCGCCGGAGTATTCCCTTCCTCAGGAGGACAAGCCCCAGCAGGACAAGGTACGCTTTGCGGACGGCGCGTTGGACGGTATCGCCCTTTACCACATGGGAGTTCCCAACCAGGACACCACCCTGCTGGAGCAGGCTTTGGACACCGCCGCCGCGAACCCGGAGCAGGCCCGGGAGCTGGTTCACCAATGGGTAACGGACGGACACATGATCTCAGCCCGGGAGAAGGTTCTGGGCTATCTGCTGGACCACCAGCAGCAGCTGCCCCCTGCGGAAATCTACCGGCTGGCTGTGGAATGCGCGCTGAAAGGCACCCACCGGGAGGAGGTCAAGTTCGGACTGACACTGCTGGCGCTCTTTGACATGTCGGAAAATGAACCGCTGAAAAACGCCATGAGAATCCTGGCGTTGTCCGATGAGTTCACGCTGTATGTGCTGCACGCCGCCGCAAACTGGGACCATTCCGCCCAGGAGATTCTGCGCATCGCAAAAAGCGTACACGGCTGGGGCCGCATCCACGCTGTGAGAGCTTTGGAACCGGAGACCTCCGAGATAGCGGACTGGCTCTTTGCGGAGGGCTGGGACAACACGATACTGCCCGGTTATTCCGCTCTGGAATGCTGCCGGAAAGGCGATCTGCGGCGGCGTTTGGAGGGTGATGAACTGAGCGCAAAAGATTTTTCCTGCGCCTGTGGGCTGCTGACAGCTCTGCTGGATGAGGGACCCGTACCGGGTATCTCGGAGGTGGAGGACCCCGCCGGACTGCTGAACGCTTTCGTGAACTGCTCCGCCTCCAAGGCTGTCTCTCCCGCACGGCAGAAGGCCCTGGAGCAGGTTGCGGAATATGCCGCAGCCCATGAGCTGCCCGAAATCGCGCAGCGCACCCGGTTTTTGCTGTAACCTGGAGGTAAGGACATAAATATGGCTGTACGCAAACGTATTTTTTATCTCTTTATGGCAGCTCTGTGCGCTGCCGCCACATTAAAAATACTTTTTGTGGGCTATGACATCGACGAGCAATACGCCGTTTCCATGGCTTACCGCCTGCTGAAAGGAGACCGTCTGCTGACGGACCTGTGGGAACCGCACCAGACCTCGGGCTGGCTGTGCATGCTGCTGATGGTTCCGTATCTGGCACTGTTTCGCACCACCGCAGGCGTGATTCTGTATCTGCGTGTCTGCGGCCTGCTGCTGCACAGCGCTGTGGGATTCTTTCTATATAAGACGCTGAGAATCTATCTACAGCCGGATCACGCGCTGCCCGTCTGTTGTATCTACTTCTTTGCACTGCCCAAAATTATGTTTATGCCGGAATTTTCCAACATTCAGGTGTGGTGTCTGCTGATGGCCGCCCTCTGTCTGCTGCGATACTACGGCCCCGTGCAGCCCGGGAACTATGCCCTGGGCTATCTGGCGCTGGCAGGCTGCTTTCTGACTCTGGAGGTTCTCTCTTACACCTCCACCATACTGGCCTTTGTCCTGTGCCTGGGCTGTATATTCCACTATCGCGGCAAATCCTCCCATCCCCTGACTGCGGAACTGCTTTGTCTGACGGCTCCCTGCCTGCTGGGCGCGGCGGCTTTTCTGGCTCTGCTGTTGTCCTATATTCCGCTGGACCATCTGGGCAGCCTGATCTCCATTGTAGCCAGCGACGGCTCCCACTCCGCCCCCTGGAGTGAACGTCTGCTGGGACACAGCCAATCCCTGGGACAGATTTTGCTCTTTCTGCTGGTCTACTCCCTGGCGGTTTCGCTGGTATGGCTGCTCTTCCGTCGGGGGGCCAAAAGACCTTTCTCCGCCCTGTTGTGGTGCCAGTTTCTGATAGGCTGCACTCTGATGGGACAGGTCTGTATATGGCTCTTTGGGAACCAATATCCCAATTATCCCATGGTGGAATATATATTTCTGCCCATTCTGCTGCTGGCGGCCGCAATCAGGCGAAAGGTGCGTTTTTCCCCGGCGCTGGCCTTTCTGGTGCTGGTGCCCCTGGCTGCCTTTGCGGGCATTATCCTGTTCAGCAATCATCCCCTGCTGGTATCCCTGCCTTTTCTGGCGCCCTGCGCCATCGGTATTCTCGCCCTGCCCCAGCTGCAGGAACAGATTACAGAAAAAAGCACCCGCAGGCTTAAAAGTATGCCCCGGGTCATCCTGGCGATCTGGGTATGTGTACTTTTGTTTGGCAGATGCTATATGCAGCGCACCACCGCCGGAAAGCATGAAACCCTTTTAGATGACATAAGTCTCATGCGTCAGGGTCCCGCCCTGGGACTGGCCGCGGACACCGCCTCCGTCATCCGCTACCGGGACAATCTGGCGCTGGTAAGCCAGATTGTCCCGGAGGGGGCAAAAGTATTTTATATGGGCTGTGACACAGATATTTATCTCATGAAGGAACTGGAATACTGCACTCCTTCCACCATCTGTTCCCCCACCTTCGACGACAAGATATACACCTGGTTTGATCTGCATCCCCACAGACAGCCGGAATATGTAGTCTGCGACGCGGGGCTGCTCTATACGGACGCCTGGGTGATAGATTATGTAAAAAATCACTGCCAGGAAAACCCCGTGGGCCTCAACGACTACCTGATCATCTATCAGGCGCGCTGAGCGTCTCCCTTTGGCTTAACCCATTTCAAAGGCCTGGGGTTTCAGGAACATCGCCAGCAGCAGGGGAAAGCTGTAAAAGAAAATCAGCACATATCTGACCAGCGCCATGGGACCCAGCAGCGCCGTGGCCATGGTCAGCAGCGGAATCAGTAGGGAGACCACAAGTTTCCCTTTTTTGTGGCACCACAGATACATAAACACCACCAAAAACACCAGAAAGTACCAGCCCGGACTCAGCGCCAAAAAGGCTAAAGGCTTTTGCTGCGCCGCTTTGTCCCAGGACAATCTCTCATAATAATCGTGCAAATGTCTCAGCAGCACCGTCTCCTGCCCCGGCTCCGCCACCCGGTAGTCGAAATAACTGCTTCTTCCATAGGGGTCCTTGTAGCCGTCCATCACAGCGCCGGGATACCAGAAGTCCACAGTCCCCACCAAAAAAGAATTGATATAAGTCAGCGGGTGGCGAACGCCCCAGCGCGCCCACAGCGTGAAAAATTCCCGTCGGTTGGCATCGAAACCCTCCCGGTCAAACCCACATTTCACCGGGTCCGCCACCGTAGGCTTGTAGGCGTCCAGATTCTCATGGGGCAGCACCTGACAGAGCAAATCCAGGTCGCTGCTCTCCAGAGAATCGTAGTCATAGTGATAGACCCGGGCCATCTGCTGGATGGGCACGGACAGCATCTCCTCCACCCCGCCCGGCGTGACAGACAGCAGCGCGTACAGTGGTCCCACATAGACTCCGTACAAAAGCAGCGTCGCCGCCGCCAGCAGCACATACCTTCTCCAATATTTCCTGCAGCAAAAGAGCAGTACCGCCAGCAGCACCAGGACGATATAAAGCCCGTTATTGCGAAAAATCATAGTTCCAAAGGCCGTCAGAACAAAACCGGTCTGCACCCGTCCCTCCGTGAAAAATCTGTCCTGCTCACCCAGAATCCGCAGCACGAATACCATAAGGAGCAGCTCGCAGACCGAGAACAGTACATCCTTGGTAGTACAGATAGAGAAGAGCTGCAGCACCGGGGACAGCCCATAAAAGCCCAGGACGAGGAGCCTTACAGGGCGTCCAAATCCCCTTTTTTTCAAGTAGGCAATGGTCAGAGCCAGCGCGTTGGCCGCCAGAAACATCTGTAATAGCGTATAGACGCAGATTCCCACATTGTAGCTGCCCGTGAGTCGGTAAAAGCCTTCCAGCAGACCGCCCACCAGCAGCACATGGATCACCGGATGATGGGAAGTGATCATGCCCGTCTTTACCTGCTCCCACTCCGCGTAAGCGTCATAGGAAAACACCCCCGGCACGATAGAGAGCAGCGCGGGCAGCCAGCAGAGCAGGATTGCCCCCGTATAAAACAAATGCAGAAAGAGCGGGGCGGGATTCCCCCCGCCGCGCTCCTTGCTGTCTCTCCTGGATATTCTCTCCCCGCACTCCCATATTACATAGACCAGCAGGGACGCGACACAGCTTCCTGCCAGCCATATCAGATAAAAGGTCACATCGAGAAGGTCCAGAGTATCATATCGGTCCAAACGGCTGCCCGCCACATACATAAATCCGATTATAATTCCGGTTATGACGGCAAACACTATTTTTCTCGCCTTTTTTACTTCCATTCTATTCCCCATTCCCGCAGGCTGCGCTCCGGCTGCCTGCGCCCACGCGAATTACTCCCGAGTGATATCACTGCCAAAATATTTTATGGAAATCTCCGCCAGCTCTCCGGAATCCTTTAATTCACTAATCGCCTGGTCCACCGCAGCCCTGAAAGTCGCCGTAGCCTCCTCCTTGCGGACGGGTATGGACACATGGGAGGCATCGTCCGTGAGCGCCACGATCTTGACCGGGGCGTCGGGATGTACACTCATATAGTCATAGAAGGACACCTCCGCGTTGAGGGTAGCGTCCACTCTCCCAGCTACCACCAGGTCCAACGTCTGGTCCAGGGAGTCCACAGGGGTCACCGTGGCGCCGTAGCTCTCCGCCAGCGTCATATAGGTGCTGGCCATGCTGTTGGTGGTGGTCTTGCCGTTTAAGTCCTCAAAGGTCTTGATCTCCTCATTTTCCTGGGCCACAATCAGAGCCGTTCGGATATAGCCGTAAGGCTCGCTGAAATCGTATTTCTCCGCCCGCTCGTCAGTGATTTCCACACCGTTGACAACCATGTCATATCGGCCGCTGTCCAGTCCGGCGAACAGGCCGTCCCACTCGCCCTCCACGAAGGTCACCTCCACGCCCAGTTTCTCGCCGATCTTCTGAGCCACCTCCACGTCAAAGCCTACCAGGTTGTCGTTCTCGTCGTGATAGGTCCAGGGCGCCCAGGTGCCCTCCATAGCCACCGTCAAAGTGCCTTTTTCCTGAATCTGCTGTAACAAATCCTGTCCCTCCGCGCCCTGGCTGCCGCCGTTGCCGCAGGCTGCCAGGCCAAGTACCATCAGGCTGGCCATAACAATGCTTACAAATTTCTTTTTCATCGTTTCACTCCTCCTATTTTAAGTTCCGCATATTCCCTCCGGTGCACATAACCCGTGAACGATATCCGACCGCTCCAGCGTCCGTATATCGTTCAGCGCACTCTCCGGGAACATGCTGTTTTAAGTTCCGCATATTCCGCATATTCCCTCCGGTGCACTTAACCACTTAGCTGGTGAACCCGCCCAGGGTCTGCAAAAATGCTTTGATGCGCTCCTCCTTGGGATTTTCAAAAAATTCTCTGGAGCTGCCCTGCTCCAGCACCCGGCCGTCCTCCATGAAAATAACCTTGTTGGACACATTTCTGGCAAAGCTCATCTCGTGGGTGACCACCAGCATGGTCATGCCCTCCTCCGCCAGCTGCTTCATCACGGCCAGCACCTCCCCGATCAGCTCCGGATCCAGCGCCGAGGTGGGTTCGTCAAAATAGATGATCTCCGGGTCTGTGGCCAGCGCCCGGGCAATTCCCACCCGCTGCTGCTGTCCGCCGGAGAGCTGGTGGGGATAGTAGTCATAGCGGTCCGACAGTCCCACCTTATCCAGCGCCCGCCTGCCGATCTCAGTGGCCTGGGCCTTATCCATCCTGCGCCCTATGATCAGGCCCTCCGTCACATTTTGCAGAGCCGTCTTGTTGCTGAACAGATTGTAATTCTGGAACACAAAGGCTGTCTTTTTCCGCAGCCGGGCAATATCCTTCCTGGAGACATGACCCATCTGAAAGGTCTCTCCATCAAACTCCAGCGTGCCGCCGTCCGCCGTCTCCAGAAAATTCAGGCAGCGCAGCAGTGTGGTCTTGCCAGAACCGCTGGGACCTAAGATCGCCACCACGTCCCCCTTTTCCACAGAGAGGTCCACACCCCGCAGGACTACCTGCGTCTGAAACGACTTAGTGATATTATGTGCCTGTACCATGGGTCACTCCTCCTCTCCGCCGTCACGCTCAGCTTGCGTTCGCCCAGATGCTGCAGCCCTGTCAGCACCGTACAGAACAGCAGGTATATCAGGCCCACTTCGATGTACAGCGCCAGCGGCTCATAGGTCCTGGCCACGATGCGCTGGGTAGCCATAAACATTTCCACTACCGTGATATTCGCCGCCAGGGAAGTGTCCTTGACCATGCTGATCAGGGAGTTGGACAGGGGCGGAAACGCAATGCGGAAAGCCTGGGGCAGCACAATCCGCCGCATGATCTGCAGGTAGCTCATCCCTACGCAGTACCCGGCCTCAATCTGTCCCTTGGGCACGGACTCCAGCGCCGCCCGCATGGTTTCCGCGCAGTAGGCGCCCTCATTGATGGAGAACACCAGCACCGCGCAGGGGAAAGGATCAATAATAATCCCCAGATTGGGCAGTCCGTAAAAAATCACATATAGCTGCACCAGCAGCGGGGTTCCCCTAACCACCCAGATATAGAAACGGCTGATCTGTTTCAGCACTTTTACATTGGCAAACTGAATCATGGCCACCGCCACGGCAATCACCATGGCAAACGAAAATGACAGAACCGTCAGCGGTATGGTTACTTTTATACCCGGTATTAAAATTTTGGTGAAGGAATCCACTATGATTCCCAGCAGCCTCTCACTCATTCAATCCTCTGCTCCCATTGCTGTTGTATTCCTATCAAAGATATAGGTATTGGCATTAATGAAGTATACCACCTTATTTATCATATGGCAAATACTTTTCGCAGATGATTCGAGAGTATGCAGGGCTATTTTTCATAATACTGAGCCTGGGCACGCCAGAGCTGGCTGTACTTGCCGCCCGTCTCAGCGACCAGCACATCGTGAGGGCCCTGCTGTATGAGCCGCCCATGGTCAAATACGGCGACGGAGTCACAGAACCGGCAGCTCGACAGTCTGTGGCTGATAAACACGGCGGTCTTGTCCTTCACCAGCACGTTGAAATCCTCGTAGACCGCCGCCTCCGCGACGGGATCGAGAGCCGCCGTAGGCTCGTCCAGCACCACAAACGGAGCGTCCTTGTACAGCGCCCGGGCCAGGGCAATTTTTTGCAGCTCGCCGCCGGAGAAATCGGTTCCCTCAGAGTCGTACTCCCGCCCGATGGCCTGTTCCAGCCCATTCTCCATACTCTCCAGTTTATCTCCCATGCCCGCGCGAATCAGACAATCCCGCACTCTGGTCTCATCATAGTTTAAATCCACCGCCACATTTTCGCCCAGCGGAAACCCAAAGAGCGTGTAGTCCTGAAACACCACGGAAAACAGCGCCATGTATTCCTCGTACCGATACCGGGTGATATCAATGCCTCCCAGCAGAATCTTCCCCTCCGTGGGGTCGTACAGACGACAGAGGAGCTTGATGAACGTGGTCTTGCCCGAGCCATTCTCCCCCACAATGGCCAGCTTGTCGCCAATCTTGAATCGCATGCTGACATGGCGCAAGGCCCAATTCTCTGAATGGGGGTACCGAAAGCTCACATCCCGAAACTCGATGTCATAGTCGATGTCGTCCCGTTTCTCCACAGCCAGCGTCCCTTTGTACATATCATTGGGGAGGTCCAGATATCCGTAGAGAGATACCAGATGGGAGTTGTTCTGCCTAAGGCCGCCCACGTCTGCGGCAATGCTTGAGACCGCCGTCACAAACCTCTTGATCGTCCCCTGGTACATGATAAAGTTGCCGATTCCAAACACGCCGATAAACGCCTTGGCCGCCGTAAAGAGAAAGATGGCCAGATTTAAAACCGCGTTCAGGATAATGGACAGGGTATTGTACCGTAAGGCGATGCTTTCGCTCTCCGCGATCCATTCGGGGCGGAGCCAGTGCCTGCGGAATTCCTCCGTCACAGCCCTGTTGAGATCAAACATGATCATGTCCGTCCCCCACAGCCCAGCGTAAATCGCATGACGCGTATTCATATCCGCCAGCTTACCGATGGCCTGCTGCTGTCTCATGGAGCTGGCGGTGGATATCTTTATAAAACAGAACGCGCTCAACACGATCAGGGCCAGAATCACCACCGCCGATAAAGGTGAATTGATAAAGCGGAATATCCCCGTATATTCGCCCTGGGCCGCCATGACGAACAAAGACGCCGTCAGGGAGACGGACAGGACGGCGCTCAGAAGATTGCCGATCAGGTCGGAAACCATCCACTTGACCTTCACAAGCCCCGCGCCCGTGGAATTCACGCCCGCGAAGATCCGGGAGCGCCATTGTACCACATCCGGGTTCTCCAGATGTTCGTACTGGAAATCGTTCTGCGCATCCGCCAGATAGGCCTCATGCTGGCTAAACAGAAAGTTGTCCCGTATCGCCCTTTTGCTCTCCAGGATTTTTCTGCCAAGAGAGAGCATAAATCCGCCCAGCACAGTGACCGCCGCCAGCCAAAGCAGCCGCCTGTAGTCGCAGTCCCCCGCAAGTTCGTTGACCAGACGGGCGGACATATAGAGTCCAAAGTAGGGGACGAGAGTCCCGGCAAAGGTACAGAATGTCTCATACAGCCAGTAACGCGGCATCATTTCATTCAGAATCTTCATGGCACGCCAGACAAGTTTCCAGTCCTCTCGAAAGCCGCGTTCTCCTTTATCGTTATTCCGCATCATCCTTTTTTACCTCCTCCCTGTAATATTTGCTCTGCAGCTCAAACAGTTCTCTGTATTTTCCGCCGGCCGCCATCAGTTCCTCGTGGGTTCCCACCTCCGCGAATCCAGCCTCGTCCAGCAGGAAAATGCGGTCGCAAAAGCTGGTGGAGGCCAGGCGGTGGGAAATGAATATGGAGGTGGCCCGGGCAGCCATCTCATTGTAGCTGCGGTACATTTTATCCTCGGCAATGGGGTCCAGCGCCGCCGTGGGCTCATCGAGAATAATGCAGGGCGGATCTTTGTAGAGCAGCCGCGCCAGCAATAATTTCTGCGTTTCTCCGCCGGACAGCTCCACGCCATCCGCACTCAGCGCTCTGCCCAGCGGCGTGTCCGCCCCCAGGGGCAGGGAATCTATCTTGTCCGCGAGTCCCGCCAGCCGAATACAGTCCGCCAGCCTGCCCTGGTCGATCTCCTCGTCTTCCAACGCGGCGGCAATATTCCGGGCCAGAGAGACCGGCAGGAGATTGAAATGCTGGGGCACGACACCGAACAACCCGTACAGCTCATCGCGATTGTACTCATACAGCGTATGTCCGTTCAGCAGGACCTCTCCCTCGTCCGGCAGGAGCATGCCGCACATCAGCATGGTCAGCGTGGTCTTGCCCGCGCCGTTTCGTCCCACCAGCGCGATTTTCTCCCCCGCCTCGATCCGAAAGGATATATGGTCCAGCACCTTTTTCTCACCTTTTGGATACCGATAGGACACGTCTCGAAACTCGATGGAAAAAGGTTCCCGGGGCACAGGAATACCCGGCCCCCGGTTGAGCCTGCCCTCCAGCTCCATGGCTTCCCGAAAATCGGAAATCTGCATGGACCCTTCGGAGACCTTGCCCATGATTCCCAGGATGCCGCTCATCACGCCCGACAGGGACGTGATGGCTGAGAAATACAGCACAAAGGAGGATGCGTCCACATTTCCCCGCATCGCTTCAACGATCAGAAAAGCATAGGCGGCTCCATCCCGAACCAGGACGATCAGGAAATTCACCGTGGCCGTGAGAATGCTGCGCCGCTCCACTTTTCTCTGCTCGGTCACGCGCTGGCCCATCAGACGATTACGGCGCTGTCGCAGAGAGCTTTTCATGCCGTACAGCCGCACGTCCTTGGCGTACCTAAAATCGCGGGATATGCCGTAAGTAGTGTAGCCTATCTTTTTGTCCAGATCGTTGCGGACGTCCCTGTCCCCCCAGTTCTTCCTCCGCTCCCATCTCTCCATGGCAGACCCCAGCAGACACCCGGCGGCCAGCAGGAGAATGATCGCCGGGTGCAGCAGGGAGACCACTGAGCCAAACAGCACAAAACTCAGAATCTGCGTAAGCATATTGGAAAAATCCATGGGAAAATGCGCCCCCGCCGTTCGATTGTTGGCGACGGCCTTCTCTGCGCGCTCATCAGATTTTTGCACTTCAGGGTCGTAATTGTGGTACCTGTCGCGGTCGCGCCGGAACTGTTCCCACATATAGTTCATCTGCAGCATGACCCTGTGTTCCGCGTTGCCGGTCTTGGTGGCAATCACATTGTTCGCCAGGTCAAACAAAAGCTGCGCCAGCAAAAGTCCCGCGATCACCAGCGCAATCCGGGAAAACCGCTCCGAGGTCTCCAGCGCTGCCAGCATGGCGGGCGGCGCGTAGAGCGCCAGCGCCGACAAGCTCAAAGACACGGGCACAGTGAGAATCCCCACAAACACCAGTCCCCGCTCCCCCTGCCACAGAATGCGGTAAATATACTCCACGCACGAAAGCATCCCGTACTTCGGTTTGCGTTTCGGCTCCTTTGATTCCTTTTTCCTTCTTTCCATACGAATCCCATCCCTTCCAATCGTTCGTGATAGGGATATTATAAACCATCTGCAAAAAAAAGCGCATTTCGTGAACCAAAAGTCATTTTCGGTAAACGAAATGCAGCTATGCCGGCGGCGGGGCTACGTCTGCAGCGGAATCAGCAGCTCCGCTGTAAATCCGCCGTCCTCACTGTCCGCTGAAAAGAGTCCGCCGTACTTTTTCACCAGACTCTCCACCCGCGCCAGACCCAGTCCGTGCCTGTCCCCCTTGGCCGAGGAAAACAGGCTTTTTCGCTTGTCCCGCTTTTTTCCGGCGGCGTTGGTGAATATCAGATAGAACTGGGTGTTCTTCTGTCCGATGTATATGCGGATGAACCGCTCCTCCCGGGGGAGCCTTTGGTTCTCTTCGATGGCGTTGTCCAGCAGATTTCCAATGATGGCGCACAGGTCCACATCCGTGACCGGCGTTCCCTGGGGAATCTTCGCCTTGGCGCTCACCGGTATACCATTCTGCGCCGCAATGTTCATCTTTCCGTTCAGAATCGCGTCGATCATAACCCTCCCGGTCTTGACCGTGGCGTCCACCTGGGTCAGGTCATCGTTCAACTGTCGAAGATAATCATTTACCTCGTCATACTTTCCCAGAGCCATGCTGGCCTGCAGCGCCTGAATATGGTTGTGGTAATCGTGCCGCCACCCCCGCATCTTCGTATACATGGACTCCACCTCATCGCAGTACTTCCGCAGAAGGTCACTCTGATAATCCTCGATTCGTTTTTCTATCCATTTCTGTATGAACATATATACCTCTCAAACACGGGTTAAAACAGCCGTATCATTTCCTTCCCAATCTTCTCCGCCATCCCCCGGCTGATGGGAACCTCCTCCCCGTTCTTCAGCACCACGCAGCCGCTCTTAATCCTGGTGACATGACACAGATTCACCAGAAATGACCGCTGACATTTGAAAAAATACGCATCCAGCTCGCTCCCCGTCTCAGCCAGGGTTTTTTTCATCCGGTACGTTTCCCCGAAGGTGTGGATCAGAACCCACTGCCGCTGGGCCTCGATATAGAGAATCTGGGACAGCGGCACAAAATCCGTGCTGCGGTCGTAGGTCACACACAGCCGCTTTTCTGCTTTCGCCAGATTGGCGGCCGCCCTCTCCAGCACCGCGCACAGCTTTTCATAGGAGACTGGTTTCATGAGATAATGCAGAGCGGAAACCTCATATCCCTCCGCAATGAAATCCGGATAACCGGTGATGAAGACAATCTGCACTGCGCCGCCATCCTCCCGCACCCGCTTTGCAAGCTCAACGCCGTTCATCTCCCCCATCTCGATATCCAGCAGAAGGATGTCAAAGTTTCTCTCGTCTTCATATTGAAAGAGAAAGGACTCCGCGGACGGAAATGTGGATATTCCCGCAGTATGTCCGGCGGTTTCTGCCCAGCGGGCGACGAGGGCGGCGACATATTCCGCGTCGGCAGGACTGTCGTCAACTACGGAAAATTTGTAATTCATAGGGCATCTGCCTTTCGCTTTTAATCAAAGAATTTGGAAACTGTACCGGATGTCCTTTGCGGCGTCTATGCGGTAGGCGGGTTCCGGCTGCGACCACCAGCTATCTATGCCGCCCACTCCCCGCACCGCGCCCAGCACGCACAGCACTGTGCGTCTGGCGGGAGGAAGTTCCTCCTGATGAGTGGCATTCTCCAGCTCCTGGGCGGTGTAGGGCAGACAGGAAAAAGCAAAAGGAGCGTCCGACATGCGAATCTCCAGACAATCCTCATCCTCCATAGATTCCGGCAGAGCCAGCGGACCCTTAACCACGTTGCTGTTCTTGCCTCCCGGATATACGCGCACCCATTTGCTCTCCATATGCATGCCGCAGTCCTGGGGCACCAGATAGGGCGTCACGGGCAGTCCCTCCACCTCATAGACCCCGGGGACGCCTCCGGCCATGCGGTCCGGATAGGTCTCCCCCGACAAGCCCTCATAGGTAAATCCCCTGGCCAGCGTGGGTAACACAAATCGCAGGCCAAATACGGGCAGTTCAGGCAGCTCCTCGCTCCCATGATAATGCAGCCCAACCAAAATCCCTCCGCCTATATCCACACGGTAGCTCACCTCCACGGTGGCAGAAGGTACCGTGATCGTCTCGTAGGTGTAGACAACCTCCGCCGTCTCAGCCGTCTCCACCCCATTATACTGATTATTGCCCTCGGTGTCCGGCTGCCCCTTGTCCTGGCCGTCCACCAGAACCCGCACTTCCCGGCACCGGATAAACTGGTCCGCCGCCAGCCACATACCGCTGCGCAGATGAAGGCCGTTTCCCCTGTCATTGTCGGTCAGTGCCCGCCAAAACGTAGGCAGCGGCCCCCGGTACATCCATTCGCGTCCCTTTTTTACCAGAGATTCCAGGCCTTTGATACCATAGTTAAAAATATAATCGAAACCCCTGCCGTGCAGTCCCAGCGTACAGTCCCCGTACACCACCCGCATCTTTTCACTGGTATTTTCCATAATAGTACCTCACTTCCTGCAGCGCCGGTTTGGGCGTCCTGTCCGCAAATAGAATTCCATTGCCGGAAAACTCATAGTCCGAGGGGCGATCGTCAAAGTCCCCGCCGTAGCGCAGTACCTTTTTGCCGGTCACAGGGTCCTCCACCTCAATCGCCTGGTCCATATAATCCCAGATAAAGCCGCCCTGATACATTTCAAACTGATCCAGCAAATCCATGTAGGATTTCATTCCCCCCAGAGAATTGCCCATGTCATGCATGTATTCGCAGAGAATAAAGGGTTTCTTCGGCTGGTTTGACAGATATTCGGCAATGCTCTCAGGCCAGGCGTACATCTGGCTCTCCACATCCGATATCCGGTCTTCATAGCTGCGGTCGTGTACCACACCCTCATAATGTACCAGACGGTCCGGGTCTCTCTCCTTGAAAAAGGTATGCATGGCCGCCAGATTCTCCCCCGCAAAGGACTCATTGCCCAGGGACCACATCAGAATGGCCGGGTGGTTCTTAAAAGTTTCAAAATGGGTTCTGGCCCGGTCCAGCACCGCCTCCCGCCAAGCCGGAAAGCTGCCTGGGATATTCCAGGAGGGTTCGTCTCCCCCGGGCTTTTGCCAGGAGCCGTGCGTTTCCAGATTGGTCTCTGAAATCATGTATATCCCATGGCGGTCACAGAGATAGTACCAGGGAATCCGGTTGGGGTAATGACTGGTGCGCACCGCGTTGATATGGTTTTCCTCAAATATATGGATATCCTGTTCCATATCCCGCATGGTGATGACCCTGCCGCCCGTGGCGCTCCACTCATGTCGGTTCACTCCGTTAAAAATCAGCCGCTTACCATTTAATAAAATGACTTTGTCCACAATCTCGATCCGCCGGAATCCGACGTCATAGGGCACCAGCTCCAGAACCTCTCCCCGGGGATCTGACAGGGTAATCAGCAGGCGGTAAAGACAAGGGGTGCGATGGTCCCAAGGCGTCACTGCGCCTATCTGCTGAGATTCCACATGCACGCTGTCCGCCCCGGGCTGCTGCGTGGACCAGAGCTGCCCTCCCGCCTTATCCAGCAGGACAATCCCCACCCGGCAGGAGCCGAGCGTCTCCGCCGTTTCTCCCCAGGCGGAAACCCGAAGGTCCAGCTCCAGGCTGCCAGTGACATTATCCGCCAGCAGCCTGGGTCTCACCCACAAATCCTCCACATGCAGAGACGGCTGAGCATACAGATACACACTTCTGAAAATACCAAAAAAGCGGAAGAAATCCTGGTCCTCCAGATAGCTGGCTGTACTGCGCTTATGCACCTCCACCGCCAGCACATTGCCCCGCTCCCGGATATAGGGTGTCAGATCAAACTCCGAGGGAGTGAAACTGTCCTCCGCATAGCCGACAAACACGCCGTTCAGCCACAGGTACATGGCCTGCTCCACACCTTCAAAACATATCCTCACAGGCTTGCCCCGCAGCGCCGGGTCCAGATCAAACACTTTCACATAAGAACCCACGGGATTGTAGGACGCCTGGCTAAAGCTCCCCTCCCCCATCCAGGCCGCAGCGCCGGATAAGCCCTCCTGCTGCGGCCAGGTTCCCTCGATGGTGCAGGCGGGCCGCCGGAACATTTTTCCCTCCCAGGGATACATCACATTGATGTAATGTATCTTGTCATAGCCTGCCATCTCAATGTGCATGGGCACTGGAATACTGTCCCAGCTCCTTCGGTCATAGTCCTCCCGGTAAAAGTCCACCGGCCTGCTGCCGGCGTTCACGGAAAAGCAGAACCGCCACTCTCCGTCCAGACATTGCCGCAGCGTAAAATCCTGCGCCGACAGGCTCTCCTCATCCGCGTAATACGCGTGGTCGCTGTGGGCCGGAAACTGACCCACCCGGAATATCCGGGGATCGTCCAGCCATCTGATATCTGCTTGCATTTTTCAACCTCCTATATAGGTTCTTGCAGGTTCCTCTGTTTTTACATATCCGATTTCCAGTTTTCGTCCCGCTCTTTGCTGGAGACGGTGGCTTTGGTCATCTGCCAGATGATCTCGCTGAAATATCTCTGCGGGATATCCTTTAGCGGCAACTGTTTCTTTCCTTTCACTTCGTCATAGCTGTAGGCGCTTCTGTCCACCTCGCCCGCCTTATAAAAGCGCACGTCATACACGGTAATCTCCTCGCCTCCCATGCTGCCGCTGCCCACATAGCTGCCGGAGAAGTGCAGCTCCGCGCCCAGTCCCAGAGAAGGGTCCTCTCTGTAATATGTGTAAAATCCTCCCGCGTCCTGCACGGAACCCCGGTACCAGCCCAGCGCCGTGAGTTTTCCTCCCAGGGACAGATCATTGAGAATCATACCGCCAAAGCGCTCCAGACTGTTGCTCTGCTGCTCCTGGGGCGTAATGAAGTAAATCGCTCTGCTTAGCTGCTCAATGGGCTGGATAATCTCATAGTCCTCCAACTGCTGTTTCCAGGTCTCCAGGCTCTCCTTTTCCAATTCGATCGGATGCACCAGGCCTATCGTTCCCTGCTCCGGCAGGGTGTATTCCTCCTCATCCTGAGTGTTGAAGGAACCGTCCTCCATATAGCGGAAACTCTGCACCAGCTTATGTTCCTCATAAAGACCCCAGACCAGGCCGATGGCAAACTGATGCATAATGGGATTGCCCACAAACAAGTCCCTCCACGCCTCCACAGTCCACAGCCGCTCGGCGGACAGAGCCAGCTCCAACCGCTGTTTCTGGCTGGTGACAGTGGCCTTCATCTGCTTTTTCATCTCCTTGAACTCCGCATAGGCCGCAGCCGCTTTCTCCGCCTCGTCCCTGGCTCCGGGAGCAGGCATATTTTTCAGTTTCTTGCCGCCCTCGTCGAAAATCTCCACCTCCAGGGCCGGCGTGATGGTCACGGTAAAGCTGCGGCTGCCATAGTCAAAGCGCCGCTCCATATTCTCGTCAAAGCCCAGGCTGGGCACAATCTTGTCCTCCAGCTGCTCTCTGGTCAGACCCAGCTGTCCGGCTGCGAACTCCAGAGCCTGCCCGGCCGCCGCCTTGACCTGCTTAAATTTGAATTTCCGGGCAATTCCGTCCACAATCAGCAGTGCCTGTGGCTGGGGATTCAGCGCCAGAGCCTGCACCGCCTCCGCCGCGATGGCGCCTCTGGAATTCTGGGGCCACTCCTGAATCTGGTGATGGAGACGGGAAATCATAGCTGCGCCGCCGTGAATGGACGCCGCGTACAGCACCCATCGCTTTTTTGCCTCCGCTCCGGCGTTCATCCATTTGTCAAAAAGCTCGCCCACATAGACGGCCAGCTCCTGCGGCTCCAAATCCTCCGCCAGCAGAGCGGCGTCCGTATTGATGCCGGGCTTTGCCATGGAGCAGTAGCAGAGCAGCAGCGCCTGAAGATATTCCTCTGTGGCCTGCTCTCCGCTCTTTCTGTGTACAGGACTAAAAGGAGTCTCGTAGGCCCAGGAAAGGCTCCGTTTCTTGCCGCCCTTGTGCAGATTCTTTACCAAATCCTCCCTTGTCAGAGCCGTATTGCCGCCCTCCGCTGTACCGTCCTGTCCATCGCCCTTCTCTGTCCCTATCTCATGTCCCAGAGCGGTGTCAAGCAATGCGCGGAGCTTGGCGCTCTTCTCACCGGCATATAGCTCCTGCAATGCCGCTTTGTCCTGCTGCGTGTTCCATCTGGCAAGCACCCGGATGCCCAGCTCCCGCTCCGCCGCCTTTTTGGAGGAGAGCAGACTCCTTACCTGTTCTCTCCAGCTGCCACAGTCCACCAGCATCTGCTCCAGCTCCTGTTTCACCAGCTTGGAGCTGTCCTGGCTGTAGGAGAGAATCTGCGGCCGCCAGGCGTCCTTGCCCTGACTGCCGTACACCCGCAGAGCAAAATAGCGGCCGCAGGCATCGGCCTCGGAGAACGCTTTCTCCATCTCCTGGGTGCGCTCCGCCAGATACTGCCCGAAAACAGGAATGCAGCCGTCGGTAATCGCCTGCTTTCTGCTATCCAGATAACTGCTGTCCACCATCAGCACCATCACTCCCAGCTGCCCGGCCAGATTCGTTCCCGCGCGGTCCAGTCCCCGGAATATATGCTCCAGCTCTTTCTGATTCAGGACATTTTTGTCAAACAGGGACGCGGTGAAAAAGTATCCGCACTGAATCAGCGCCATATAGGCCATGCAGCGGCCGTAAAAATCCTCATCGTGATAGACCTTATCATACTGGTCCAGCGCCATTTTTTCATTATGACCGCCATATCGGCTGGCCTGCTGGTTTTGGAGGGGATAGAGTGTGGACAGATCCGCTCTGCCCGCCAGGTATTCCTCCACCTCCCGGGGGCAGGTCACCCTGGCCGTTATCAGGGCAATCACTCTGTCCCGCTGGGCATCACCCTGGGACAACACCTCCTGTTTGTACAGCGCAGGGTCCTCCTTTCGGATGATCTCCGCCATGGCGTTGGCCGCCTGGTAGCCCGCGCTCTTGTAGCTTGCCAGAAAATCCTCCCTGTGTCTGCGAAACTGCTGGTGAAGCATTTTTTCAATCACGGCTATCTCCACGGACTTGCGGTGAGAGAGTCCCGCCTGCAGCCGGTCCGCCGCCCAGGAGATACTGTCCCGGTTGGGAATGCAGAAGAGTTCCTCCAGCTCTCCGCCCACATGACCTACCTCTCCCCGGATGTCCATCCATTCGATGGTTTCCAACAGTTTCCGGGCATCGGCCGCGCCGCAGACCATGGCCACGAAACGCAGCCGCTCGGAAAGCATGTAGTTGATGTAGGCGCAGCCGCCCAGCCGCCTGAACATCAGCTCGTTGACTGTCCTGCCCCTGACGCAGACAAGAGCGCTCTGCGTCAGGCTCCCCTGCCGGATCTGTCTCTGTATCTCACAAATCTGCGGATTCCCGGAGGCGTCGGGGAGAAACAACATTCCCAGCATACTCACCAGCATCTCCTCATACTCCTGCAGCAGTGCTTTGTCCTCGCCATCCATCAGCACCTGACCCAGTCCAAGAGGGCAGGTGGGACCTGCGGGTCCGTCGTCCGCCGCAGTCTGGGGCTTTGTGCCGAAAAATTTTTTAAGTCCGCCCAGCAGCCCCTCGGTCTGCTGCCCGGAGACTCCCTGATGCGTCTCCTCCCTCTTTAAAAGTTTCGCCCCCTTCTCCAGCTCTTTCTTGTCATACCGAAGATAAAAGTACAGGGTCAACAGCAGCACTTTTCCATTGGAATAGGGCGCTTTGTCCTCCCGATAGGCCCGCAGCGCGACACGAAAGTCCGACTGAGCCACAGCACTCAGGCTTGAAATAAACGTGTAGGAGTTGAGCTGATGTTGTCTGCCGGACACCTTGCGGGCCAGAGCCGCCAGTACCTTGCTGTGATCCAACTGTACGCTGCCATCCTTCATCCGCATACGCAGCTCATCCATAGTATACTGAAAACACACATGACAGCTGGAGCCGCCTATGGCGTACACCACGTTGAAAAGTTTGGCTGCCTCATCATAGCGTTTTCTCTTAAAATGGGACCGAAACAGGGCGATAAACTCCTGGACTTTTGCATCCGGCAGCGCCTCCATGTTCCGAAAGGCCATCCCTGCCAGGGAATCCTCCCCTGTCTCCCCTTTCAGATATTTCTCCGCGATCTCCAGCTCCTGCTCTGCCAGCGGCAGCCCCGCCAGGACCTCCATAACCTTGTCCGCCTGTACATTTGCTCGTAACATAATTATTCTTACCTCCTATTTATATTTAGAGTTCCGTCTCTACACTACAGCGCCCCTCACGGTTCCTTTCGTTCCGAGACTGTTTTAGAGTTCCACATCCTCTTCTCTCTCCTCCTCACTGCCCAACACTTCTTCCAGCAGGGAGCGGATCGAGGTATTTTTCTCCTTTTCCCGCAAAAGCCACAGAACCTTCCGGTCCTGGGGAGTATTCCACTTGGACAGCACCCGGATTCCCATCTCCCGCTGGGCCGCCTTTTGAGAGGAAAGCAGCTCCCATATCTGCGCCCTCCACTGGGGGCGCTCCGCCAGAATCTGTTCCAGTTCGCGCCTGACCAGCTTGGAACTGTCCAGACTACAGGCAAAAATCTCCTCCTGCATCTCTTCCCTGCCATATACTAACAGGGCCAGATACCGTCCATAAGGCCCTTCCCCTGCCAGGGCGTCCCGGGTCTCCCGGGGACGCTCCGCCAGATACTGCGCAAAGACGGAAACGCAGCATTGGATGATACACTCCCCATTGCGATGATCTCCGCGGGACTCAGCGACCAGTATACAGGCAATATGGGCCTGCTGCTCCAATTCTGCCCCAGCCAGCGCCAGGCCTTGAAAAGTGTGCCGGAGCATCTCCCCCTGAGACGTCTCATGGTCCTGTTTCAGATGCATATATTCCACATACTTGAAAAATTCATCACAGCCCCGCAGCGCCATGTAGGCCATACAGCGGGCGTAAAAGCCCTCGTCGTGATAAGTCTCGTCATACCATTCCAACGCCTTTCTGGAGGAATGCTCTCCTCTGTAACCGCCCCCCAACTGGATTCTGAGCGCCCGGAGAGCGGACAGCTCCAGTCTGCCCTCCAGATAGCTCCTGCTGGCCGGAAAGCTGTTTCCCTCTGTGGTCAGAATCGCAATCACCTTATCCCGCTGCCTGGAGGACTCAGCTAACACCTCCCGCTCATACACACGGCGGTCCTCCTCCCTGATGGCCCGCGCCATCACATGGGCCACAAAGTAGTCCGCCTTTTTATAGATCGCCAGATAGGCGTCGGGATACTTGCGAAACTGGGATCGAAACAAAGCGTTTACCGCGTCCATATCCGCCACCGACCGATACGCAAGGTCGTCTTCCACCCATTCCATGACCCAGCCGATCAGATATCTCACCGGAATGCCAAAGGTCCCATCCAGTCCATCGTCGATACCCGCAAACTCTTTCATATGATGAATGATCCACAGCACCTCCTCCGGGTCCGCCGCGGCACAGACCGCCACCACGCCCCGCAGTTTCCCGGAAACCCTGTAATTGGCATAGGCACAGCAGGCGATCAGCAAAAAGACAGCGTTGTCCACGGCCCGGCCCCGGAGTTTCGGCAGCTGGTTTCTGGGAAACTCCCCTCGCTGTATCCTGTTTTGAATATCCCGAAACACCGTATCTTTGGAGGCATCCGGTCTGAAAATCTGCCCCAGAGCGCTCACCATGACGTTTTCATACTCCCTGAGCAGAGCTTTGTCCATGCCGTCCAGATTTGGCGGGCCTATAAGGCTGGGCAAAGGGATCGTATCCGCGGCGCGTTTTTTAACATTCAGCATCCACACGCCCTTGGGTGTGCTGCGCTGGCGGCGCAGAGAGTGAGGGCTGTCCCATATGGACTGTCCCGCCTTCAAAACCACCCTGCTGCAGCGCAGATAGAAATACAGCGTATACAGAACCAGCTTTACGTCATAAAACCTTTCCCCGTAAGTCTCCAGCGCCCGCCGCACCACCTGCAGATCGTACCGGATAAGCTTTGCCAGGCTCTCCAAATCGCTGGCCTGTAGATACCGCCTGCCCGCCACCCGCCCTGACTCCATGTATACTTTGGGAACCATGCAGCGAGCGTAGACCGTCAGCGCTATGCTGCTGTCCACCTGAAGGTCCCCGCTCTCTACCGCGGAGCAGAACACGGGATAATTGTACATGCATTCTGCAAAAAGAGAACCGTAGAGTGCGTACAAAAGTTTAAAGTACCTGCTCATCTCCTCGTATCGTTTCTGCATGCGATAGTCCTCAAATATAGACCATACCTCTCTCTGCAGCCCTGGTGACGCCTGTGTCATGTCACGTATTCCCAATCCTCGCAACGCCGTCTCCCCGCTCACCCCGCTCAAATAACTCTCCGCCTCCCGCAGCTCCATGGGGCCAAGCTGCAGCCGCTTTAAGGTTTCCATGGTCTTCTTCAGTTGTGGATCCTGCGCCTGTGGGTTCCTCGCTCGCAGCATAAGGCTCCTCCTCCCTATCGCCCTTTTATCTCCGGCCCGTGTAGGATATACGGGCCAAATCGTAGACTGTCCGTTTGCGGCACAGCTCCACATACCTCCACAGCCTGCAATAGTTCTCCATAATCTCCGAGGGCAAACTCTTAAGCTGGTGCCGGGATTGGGACAGGCCCTCTTCCAGCTTACGCAGCCAATCTGACAAGGTTGTCATGCCATAAGATATGCCCTGTTCCCGCGCTTGTCTCAGCGTCTCCAGCGTGCTGTCCTGCACAGTGGCGCTGCCCACCTGGTAGATCTCCTGCAGCAGCCAGCAGACCTCCTCCAAATAGCTTTGCAGGGCTTTACAGGATTCTCCGTCACCCTCTGCCGCCTGGGCGGCAGCTCCATCCTCACCGCCTCCTTTGGTCTCCACATGGGCCTCTGTCCCCTCCAGCTCCCGACGCTCCAGCACATCCACCGGATAGAGACAGATCTGGCTGTCCTGAAGATAGACTCTTCCCAAAAAACAGGGCTGCTGCTGACTCTTAAGCCGCTCCAGATAGCGGATGGAGGACTCGTCCCGCTTGGAGTAGGGCAGCACCACCAGCACCTGGCGGCCCTTTTTGTCCCAGATGGGCAGTTCCAGTTTCTGCGTAATTTCATTAAAATAGCTCTGCTCAAATCTCTCCGCCTGTACAAAGACCAATCGGAGACGATCCCCAGGGTCCTTCCATGCGCTGCCGGGCTTTGGTATCTGCTCCTCGAAGAGCTGGTCATACTCCCGGTAATACCACCCCACCAGACCAGCCGCCGTCAGCTCGCTTTTCCCCTGAACTTCCCCTTTGGTCTCCTGGCTGGAGGACAGCCTTCCCCCAGCATCGCATTTGGCTCCCCGCAGCAGCAGACGCAGGCTGGCAAGATTCTCCAGGGGCAGAGGAATTCCCCAGGGCGCAGGAGTTTTCTCCTGATAGCCCTTTCGCTTTTTTCCCTCATAAAAAGTGGGCCGGGCGTTGGTGTAGGTGTACCAGACCCCCGCCGAGACATCCAGAAAATAGACGGTGTCCCCCTCATATCCGGAATCGCTGACAAAGTGTTCCATGGTAATCCCCGTCAGCTCCAGGTCTCCCGCCGGCAGATATTCCGATCGGAACTCCCCCGCCAAAGCCTGAATCTGACTGTTTATGTTGTCTTGCCGCTCTGCCCCCTGCGCCAGCGCCTGGAGCCGCAGAGTCTTGTCATACAAACGCTGCAGCGCTCCGGCCAGTCTCTCCATGGTCTGCCCCGCTGCTCTGCGCAGGTATTTCTCATAGCCCTCGGCCAAAGCCCTTAAGTCACCTTCCCAGCCCGGCAGTCCCGCATTGTGGCAGAGAATAGCCAAATTCTCCAGTTCCTGCGCCTGTTCCTCGCCGCTCCTGGCCAGCCCTGTCTCCAGCAGATGCTCCAGGCAGCCCTTGACCTGGCCAGCCGTATCCTTTAGTTCCTCCAGGTCAAAATCCGGCTGCCGCTCCAGTTCCTGGATCAGCTCCTGAGGCGTTAACTGTTTCTCCAGATACTGGCACCACAGAATCGCCTCCGCCTTGTGGCTGCACAATTCTTTCTTGTGACAGGTACAGGTGCTGTACTCCAAAGGCGACAGAAGCTTTACCGTCATATCCTGTCCTGGCAGCCGTATGCGCACCACGGTGCCCCGCTCCGCCTCGGGAGCCTGCTGCGCCTCCATGGCCGCCGCCAGGCGCCGCAGTCCCCTGCTGCCCAGCGCCCGCAGCAAAGGCTTTCTGGGCTGGGCGAGAATCTCCTGCCACACCTTATGTGCCAGGTCGCCCGGGCAGCTCTCCGGAGAGTTCTCCACTGGGGCGGCATTGCTCTCCCTGTTGTCGTTTTTATCAGAATCCGCTGCTCCGCCGCCGTCCATGGCAGCCTGGCGGGCCAGCAATATAGCCATGATCACATGGCGGCAGACACTGCGCGAGGGACAACTGCACCGGCTCTCTCCCAGCGGCAGTCGAATCACCACATTTTCGCCCCCCGCCGGCACCGCCAGCTCCTGGGCGTCCCAGTCCAGTCCTGCCGCAAAGTCCCGCGCCCCGGCGCTCTCCGCCTCCAGATCCTTGTATGCTCTTTTTACAATTCCCTTATTGCTGATGCCTACCAGGTAATCCTCGTCTACACCCGCCAGGCTCTGTCTCCAATCCATCATTTTCCGCACCTATCCTAGCTCACCATATCCGCCACATGCTCCGCCAGCTGCTCCGGGGTCATAGCACCCACAAAAGCGCCCATCTGGGCCAGCTGAGCCGCCACATGACGGCTGTAGTTGGGCGTCGCCGTCATGTCCAGAGCCGTCAGCGCAATCAGCCTGGCTCCGCTCTCTATGATGCTGCGGCTGACGCTGTAAAGTCTGTGGTAGTTGCCGCCCTCATACAGGTCCGATATCAGCACCATCAATGTTCTATGGGGATTCTCAATCAGCGTCTCGCAGTAGCTCAGCGCCCCTCCAATATCAGTGCCGCCCCCCAACTGCACGCTCATCAGCGTCTCCACCGGGTCCTCCACATGTCCGCTTAAATCCACCACATTGGTGTCAAAGATCACCAGCCGGGTGTCCAGCATGGGCAGCCGGGCAAATATACCCGCCATGATGGCGCTGTGAATCACCGAGTCCAGCATGGAACCGCTCTCGTCCACACAGATGATCACCCGCCAGCGGTGATATCGTTTCATGCGGGAGTGAAAATATACCTGCTGCAGCACCAGTTGCTCCCGCTCCCTGTCATAGTGCTGCAGGTTCCTGCGAATGGTCTTCTGGATATCCAGATTGCGCAGACTGCGAACCGGGCTGCCGCTGGTGCGGTCCAGCCGTCCCTGCAGCGCGCGCTGCACGTCCTGCTGCAATTTTTCCATGATCTCCTGGGCCACCTTGCGCACGATCTCCCGGGCCAGCTGCAATACCTCGCCTTTCATCATATGTTTCAGCCCCAGGATGGTCCTGAGCAGCTCCCGATTGGGTTCCAGACGCCGCAGCACCTCCGGATCCGTGAGCAGCTCCGTCATCTCGTATTTTTCCAGGGCGTGGCGTTCCATGATCTCCACAGTCTGTTTGGGAAAAAGCTTTTTCATCTCATGGAGCCACTTCGGCACGGTTAGCTGGGAACCCCCGCTGCCCCCCTGTCGCTCCTGCCGAATCTCCTGCTCCTCCCCGTATTCCCGGGAGTACAGATAGTCCAGCACCTCCTCCATGCCCATGTAATTAACATCGCTGCCGGAAAAGGATATCTGCCCGGAGGCATATTTTCCCAGCACCAGCCGCCATCTGTTCAAAATCTGTCCGTCATCCATATATACCCCCACGCTGATACGCCTTTCTCTTTTACGGCTGCGCCTGCATCTCCTCCAGGGCAAAGCTCTCCAGCTCCCTTCCATAGAGATACCAGGCCTCGGGAACCGCCTGCCGCTCACGCAGTTTCCGTAAATCGCCGCCATGAAAGCCCGCCGCCGTCTCCGCAATCCGGTCCGTCTCCGCCGGAGTGAAATAGGTAAATGCCATGTGCAGCTCCGGCAGCATCTGCAGGAAGTCCTCCTCCCCGACCTGCGTCAGAAATTCGTCCAGCATCCGCAAAAATGTGTCTCCCACGAAGACCAGGTCCTTGGCCCCATAGAACAGGCCCCGGAAAAAGAGCGCCGTTTTCATCTGCTGCTCCCGGGTTCCCGTCAGATATCCGCGGCAGGCCTGCCGAGTCTGTTCCACACTCTCCCGACCCCCGCCGTACAACAATCCGTGGATACAGCCGTGAACCCCGGCCTGTATCCCGCTGCCCTGTTCCATGGCCAGCAGCGCCTCAAAATAGTCATCCAGCAGAGTGTTGTCTGCCTGTGAGGTCTCTGTCTCCTCGCCTGCCATCCTTCCTATGACCTGGTACAACAATTTTATCGCCTCCATGCACCGGGCCATGTCCTCCTCCTTGACCTGCGCCATGCCCGGCAAAAGTCCCAGAAGTCGGCGAACGCAGGTCTGGGTCAGTTCCCGGACCTCCAACTGGCAATCGTACAGCCGGCGCAGCTGCCTGACCTTATTCAGCAGCCGCAGCGCCTCGGCCAGAGAGTAGAAGTCTGTATCCGATATTAGCAGTCCGGAGAGTCTCTCATACACTGGCTCCAGTTGTCCCTCCAGACCCATTTCCAGTACCTGTGACAGCAGCAGCGCCCCCTCCCGGGCGTACACGGCCTTGTTCAATTGCTCTGTCACCATCCCCCTGGCGGCTTCTTCCACGGTACCGCCGTACACAGAGGCGTCGATCAGCGCCGCCATAACCTGGGCGCTCCATTTATATTTCCATGTTTCCCGTATTAGGTTGCGGTCCCTGCCAGTCTGCAAATTGGGTCCCTTTACCCGCCGGGCATAGGGCGCTTGCAGAAACAGCAGCCGATGCAAAAACATACTGGTCTGCCGATGTTTTTTCTTGCTGAAAACAGAAAGTGTAACATCATTTTCCAGGGTGTTGGCGTTCTGAAGTCCATAACGCTTGCACAGGGCACGGAAATCCTGCAGCACCGGCGGTTCCCCTGCGCCCTGACACAGCTCCCCCACGCGTCTGCCCGTCATCTGACGCCGCAGCAGCCGCATCGGTTCATCGGTGGCCAGATTGTATTCTCCCTTGACAAAACAGGACAGCACTGCGTCCTGTAGCTCATAGGCTCCCGGCTGGGGTTTCCCCCGCAGGGCCGCCAGGCCCCCCGCCATGGAGCAGGCGCATATCTCATCGTAGGTGGAGGCGCTGCCCTCCGCCCTCCGCACAGCTTTGCCCGTAGCCACAATCATATCCATCACTGCCCTGTCATATGGCTGCATCTCCCCCTGCTCATCCGCCTGCACATGCTCCCATATCTCCTGGTAAAAACCGGGGAAAGGCATGCCGCTGGCATAGCCGTTCAGGGCGTCGGCGGCCTCCATGGAGTAGGGCATCAGGTAGACGCCCTGGTCCCGGGCGCTCACCAGCTTTTGGGGCAGGTTCTCAGACAAAACGGCCGCTTTCGCGTCGGTATCTCCCAGCCGCTGCGCCAGGGCCGGCGTGTGAAATCCTCCCGTCACCACCAGAATGCGGTGCGTACTGCCTTCATTTTTCGCCAGTAGCCGGGCTGTCTCCAGAATCCGCTCCGCCATATACGCCTCTCTGGCAAGACACCCCTCCTGTTCAAGCTGCTCCAGTGGAGTGCTCTCCCGAGCCTGACGGCAATAGGTCAGCAGATTGTCAAACCAGAGCTCGCTGTCCTGAGCAAGCCCTTCCAGCTCAAAGTATTTCTCCCAAAATTCGTCAAAGCTGCGCAATCCCGTCTTTTCGCACAATCTCTGTAGATAAGCGTTGCGGGACAACAGATAATCATCGTTGTAGCTGCTCTTATCTCCCTCTTGCCGCATGCCCCGTCCCTCCTGAGAGGCGGCCAGAATATCCCCGTAGGGCAGATCAATAAAAGCCACCTGCGCCCCCAGCTCACTGCCCGTCCGCAGAGCCGCTAACTCCGGGGAATAGTCCAGAAACGGGTAGTAACAGCGGTATTTCTCCTTTTCATCCGACACCGCCCCCGCAGTATCGTCATAGGAATAGTACACGGCAAAGGGCGCCCTGGTGCCCGGATCCAACATGGCCGGTATCAGGCAGCAGGCTGTGTCCGGGCCTTCGATCAGCACCGCCTGAGGCTGCCACTGCCGGATTATGCGCTGCACCTGCCAGGCGCAGGCTGGGCTGTGGTGCCGCACAGGGAGCAGCTTTATTTCAGCCATTTCCTGGCATCGTAGTATCGTTTCCATAGGCCACCTTCCTTGCCTGCCTTGTCTTTGATCACCGTGTTGAAATAGTCCTTTACCCGGACCAGGTCGTCCTTGTTCTCCTTGGAGAGAGCGCCCACCAGATTTTGTACCAGATCATCCACGTCCATACTGCCGTCTCCATAATAATATCCGCCGATCATGGTCTGGTAGTACACGGATACCGCTTCCGCGGTACTCATCACAGCGCTGGGACTGTCAATGCGGTGGCCCATGGAGGACACCCCCTCCCGCAGCTCGTGGTAGGTGGTCGCCAAAAGCTCCGCCACATTCTCGTCCACCGGCATGTCAATATGGTTCTCCGCCGCCAGGCTGCGAACCTCATTCAATATGATCTGTTTCTCCAGCGCCACCTCCCGCACCGGCATAACCGTCTCAAAGTTAAATCGGCGCTTAAGAGCCGAACTCATCTCGTTCACGCCCTTGTCCCGGGTGTTGGCTGTGCCGATTACATTAAAGCCGGGACGGGCAAACAGAATGCCCTCATCTCCCAGCTCCGGCACATTCAGCACCTTATCGCTGAGTACGCTGATCAGGCTGTCCTGCACCTCTGCGGGGGTTCGAGTGATCTCCTCGAACCGGGTCAGCAGTCCCTGCTCCATGCCCACATACAGCGGCGAAGGCACCAACGCCTCCCGGCTGGGGCCTTTGGCCAGCAAAAGCGCATAATTCCAGGAGTATTTGATCATATCCTCCGTGGTGCCCGCCGTCCCCTGTATGGTGTTGGTGCTGACGCCGCTGATGGCGGCGGACAAAAGCTCCGACAGCATGGTTTTGGCCGTTCCCGGCTCTCCCACCAGCATCAGTCCCCGGTTGCCCGCCAAGGTGATGATGCAGCGCTCCACCAGCGCGTCGTTGCCAAAATATTTTTTTCCCACAGTGACCGTGCCCCCCGGATAGCTCACAGGGCTTTTGCTGCCCAGGATAAAGGTCCGCACCGCCCTGGGGGAAAGCCGCCAGTTCTCCGGTTTCTTGTCCGTATCCGTGGCCATGAGCGCCTTAAGCTCCTCCCTGTAGCGCACCTCTACGGGGGGACGCAAAAATTTTTGATCTTCCATATGTATCCCATGCCTTTCCTTCTTAATTGCTATTTTTATTGTACCTGTTCGGTGTTTTTTCGTCAATGGATTGTGACAAGTTCTCCGGAGAAATCCTTTTGAACAAATACTATGCAATTTTAAGCCTTTTATTATACTTTTCGACCTTTTATCAGCAAAAGCGTTTCAAATTTAATAAAAATTGTATATGATGATAGATACTATCATTCCATTTCAAGCGGGGGCACAAATCATGCAGAAAAGCAAGGAAAAAAAGTTTATGATTATGGGAATCCGGAACAAGGTGATACTCTGTTTCCTCGTACCCATTGCGTTTATGGTTGTGATCGGCGTATCATCCTATCAGAAAGCCGCCCAGGGAATGAACGACAAATATCAGGATTCTACCATGCAGGCCATGCGCATGGCTACGGAATATATTGATATGAGCTGTACTTTCATCAGCGCTGAGGCGCTAAAATACGCCTTTAACAGCGACCTGTCAAGATATTTTCTTGGCCTGGGAACCGATGACCCCTACCAAATGTCTCAGCTCAGAGACTCCTACAAAAAGGAAATTACGGCAGCCCGGGCGGGCAATAGCTTTATCAGCAATATACATATCATCACGATGGAAGGGATTTATATGATCTCCACCAGCGCCACCACTAACATGGATGGTTTTTACAATGCTTATGTGGATTCCGTTCCGTGCAACGGAAAGAATGTGGTAAACTGGATTGACAGCCATCCCCTGTTGGATGAAAAGCTGGAGCTGAACAAAAAGACCGATGAATATATTCTGGCATACCAGATTCAATCTCAGGCAAACAAGGCCTGCATTGTAATCGACATTTCATCGGCTGCGATTGCGGATTTTATCGGCTCCATGGATCTGGGGGAGGGCAGCATTATGGGCTTTGTCACTCCGGACGGACGGGAGCTGATCAGCGAGAGATTATCCGACGGGCAGGACAGCAGACTGCCGGAGGGGGAGAGCGTATTTTTCGGGCAGGATTTTTTTGCCGGTATCAATGCGGAGGAAAACCCGGAGGGTTTTTGTCAGGTCAATTATCTGGGTGAAACATATCTCTTCCTCTACAGTGTCAGCGAAAAGACAGGCGCGATGATATGCGCGCTTGTGCCCATGTCCGTCATTACCGAACAGGCTCAGGAAATCAAAACCATGACGCTTGGGCTGGTAATCCTGGCCTGCATCATCGCGTTGATTGTGGGACTTATCATTGTCTCGGGCATTCAAAACAATATGAAACATATCTCCGGGAAGCTGGGAGAGGTGGCCAAGGGGGATTTGACGGTAAGAGTGATGGCAAAAAGCCATGATGAATTCCGGACTCTGGCCGGTTCTGCCACAAACATGATATCAAACACCAAGAAACTGGTGGACAAGGTGAATTACGCCACCGACCAGCTGGAAAGCTCGGCTCGGGAGGTGGAAAAGGTGTCGAATGTCATCAATGATTATTCACAGGATATCACCCAGGCCGTATCCGGTATTAATGAGGGCATGTCCCGGCAGTCCAGGCATGCCAGGGAGTGCGTGAACAAGACGGACGTACTGTCCAACGAAATACAGAATGTCAGCCGGATCGTTGAGAAAGTGGGAAGGCTTGTGAACGAGACGGAGGACATGATCAATCAGGGAATGGAAATCGTACAACTGCTGGGAGAGCGGGCGGAGGCAACCACGCAGATAACGGAGAAAGTGGGGGCGGATATCGATTCTCTGCGCAAAAAGTCCGAGACAATCAATTCATTTGTGGGAATGATTACAGAAATCTCCGAGCAGACGAATCTGCTGTCGCTGAACGCCTCCATTGAGGCCGCCCGGGCAGGCGCCGCCGGAAAAGGATTTGCCGTGGTGGCGGAGGAGATACGCAAGCTGGCGGACGACTCTGCCAGAGCAGCGGGTGAGATCAGCGACAATGTGACGTATATCAGCGCCCAGACCATGGACAGTGTTGACAGCGCGAACCAGGCCAGGGGAATGGTTGCGTTGCAGACGCAGGCTGTAAATCATGTAACCACCGTTTTCCGGGAAATGCAGCAGCATATGATTGAGCTGGTGGGCGGCCTGCGGGAAATCACGGAAGGCACCCAGCGGGCGGACAGTGAGCGCAGCGACGCCGTTATGGCAGTTAAAAACATTTCCGATATTATCGAGGAGACAGCGGGCAGCGCGGAAACTGTCAGGGATGTGGCGGACAGGCTGCTGGAAAATGTGGAGAATCTAAACAAAACCGCCGATGTGCTGGGCGAGAACATGGACAGTTTAAAGGCGGAGATATCCGTATTCAAAGTTTAGTTGGTCAACCGCTTTTTGCCTCGTTATGACGCCGTTCCAGTTCCGCCGCATTGCTCTCCACCCTCTTTTTGCCCAGGGGATAGATGAAGAACAGCACCGCCGCCCCCAACAGGTACACTATGCCCGGAAAAAAAGTAGATATATTGTAGATACCTCTGGCCACCTGCTCGGTCTGGGCCGCCGCCAGTTCGTCATAACCGATGAACGCCAGCGCCCAGCCGCTCATACCGCCCGCCAGTGCCTGTCCTATTTTTCGGGAAAAGGAGTAGATGCCGTAGATGGTGCCATCGTCTCTGCTGCCCGTGGCCACCTCCTTGTCGTCGATGACGTCCGTCACCAACGCAAAACACTGCATATTGAAAAAACTCATTCCAATCATAGCTGCAAATATCAAAGCAATGAAAACTCTCACATCCGTCACATGCAGCATGCCGATACATATATACAGCAAACCGGAGAGCAGCATCCCCGCGATTCCGCACTCCCGCTTGCCGAATCTCACAGCCAGCTTTGTTGAAAAGGCCGCCAGAATCAGCATCACCGGCAACTGCAGCATGGCCGACAGAGACAGCGCTGTGGTGTTTTTGAAGTAGTCCGCGTACAAATAATTATTCAGGCCCTGACTCATCAGCGACGCCAGCAACAGCATCAGAGCGGACAGGATAATTCCCAGCAGCGCCCTGCTGCCCACAATTTCTTTCAGGGACTTCACAACAGAAGTCTGTCCCCTCTCCGAACCTTTTCTGTCCGGCAGCACCACCCGCTCTGTGCAGAGCTTATAACAGAGCAGATAGCAGATGATGGCGCAGACAGAAAACACGCCCGCCAATATGGTAAAATTGGTGGAATTTACCACCTGGTTGCCTTCCGCGTCCTCGTAGTAGACCACCAGGGGCGCTACCACACTGATCAGAATTCCCGCAAACATGCCGCCCATGGAACGAAATACCGACAGAGAGCTTCTGTCCTTGGGACTCTGGGAGATCACCGACGCCATGGATCCGTAGGGGATATTTATGGAAGTGTAAAACACCGAGCCCCACAAAATATAGGTGATAAACATATAGGCCACCTTGGCCCCATAGGGAAGACCCTGCAGCCCGGACTGGTACATCAGAAAGGAGGATATGGCCACCGGTCCGCACATCCGCAGAATCCAGGGACGAAACTTCCCGTTTTTTCCTGTCCTGGCCCGGTCAGCAATACGCCCCATGCCGATGTCGGTGAAAGCGTCAATACATCTGGCAACCAGAAACATGGTGCCGATCAGCCCCGTGCTGATGCCCATGACCTTGGAGTAAAACACCATGACAAAGGTGCTGGCAAATATAAAGCTGAAGTCATTTGCCACATCGCCCAGCATGTAGCCCACCTTGTCCCTTATCCCAAAAGACCTTACTTTATCTCTGTCCATCCTCGATTTCCCCTATTTTTTCTCAATTTTGTTCAGCCTGCGGTTGATATCCAGTATCTCGTCGGCAGTCAGCGGCTCCAGTCCCACCGTACCCAGCATGTTCAGCATTCTTTTCACAGTAAAGCCGCTCATCATTTTGATCATACCCTCATTGAGAGGGAAACCCGCCGGGCCGTCCTCCTTGCCCTCGTCTCCGGATTTCCTTTTTCCCATCAAAATAGCGCCCAGCTCCATCAGGAACTGTTTGCCCTGATCGGCAGCCATGATGTCCCCCAGCTTGTCATTGACGGAAAAATACCCCTCTGGCGCGGTGATATCAAACCAGTTGATCACGTCCCCGGTCTCCTTCATGCGGTAGTCCTCGTTAAAGGTATCCACCCTGCGGATTCTGCTCTCGTCCCGGCACTTCCCGGCCACAGCCGTCAGCACCGATTCGCCCTGGTTGGGCACATCAAAATAAAAGAAATGCTCCGGCGCTGTCTTTTTGCCCAGGCTCGCCCCGTTTACCAGCAGTTCCACCTCGGGCTGATTGGAGTAAACCGTAACCTTGGTCACTTCCTCCACCCGGTCCACATAGCGCTTGCCGCAGATGTGGACAAAGGGTTCCTCGGACAGCCAGGCCTTGTAGGCGTAAAAAGCATCTTTTTTGTATTTTCTGTCAAAGGTCACCAGGCCCTTATGGTTCATGCCGTCCTCGCCCCCCTCCGCTCTGGCGTCGGCGGCGAAGTCAAACATATTCCAGACATGGGTTGCCCAGATGAAGGGCCTGGTAAAGAGCTGCCTGATCAACTCCTCATGGTAATACGCCTGATATTCCTCGGTGTAATCGCCCTGCTCCGGGCTGGAGGAGTGCCAATTCAGCGCCTCGCAGCCGTACTCGCTCATTCCCACTGCTCTGTCAGGGTATTTCGCATGGAAATTGTCGAAAAAATCTCCGTTCATGGAGGTGTCCCCGCCATACCAGCCAAAATAGTGATTATAAGAAATCACGTCCGGAATCGTCAGGTACTCCTCGTCAATGCCGCACATGGATACCACAGCGACGGTGGTCAGCCTGGTCTTGTCGAGCGTATGACACAGATCGTTCAGTATACGGTGGTTCTCCAGCAAATCCGGATTGTCCGCCCCGTTCATCGTGATCTCGTTGGAAAGCCCCCACACCACAATACTGGGATGGTTGTAGTTCTGGATCACCAACTCTCTCATCTGGGAGACGGTGTTTTCTCTGCCCTTTTCCATGTGCTGGGAGATATAGGGAATCTCCGCCCAGACCACCATACCCCTCTCGTCGCACAGATCGTAAAAATACTGGTCATGCTGATAGTGGGCCAGACGGATGGTGTTAGCTCCCATCTCACAGATCAGGTCCATATCCTCCTCATGGTCCGCTCTCGACAGCGCATTGCCCTTTTTCGGCCTGTCCTGATGGCGGGACACGCCCCGCAGGGGGTAGCTCTCCCCATTCAGGATAAAGCCCCTCTCCGGGTCAATGGCAAAACTGCGGCAGCCGAAACGCACCTCTCTCTCGTCTAACTGTTTTTCCCCGTCAGCCAGCACGGCCTTCAATGTATACAGATGCGGGTCCTTCCGCCCGTTCCACAGACGCGCGTTCTCTATGGTCATGGATACCCTGGGCGATGCCGCCGTGGTCTGCGCCTGGGCTACCTTCTTCTCCCCATCCCAGATGGTGAAAAGCAGTTTTTCGCTGCCGTTAGTTCCGCTGACCTGGGCCTCCACGGAGACTTTTGCGTCCTTTCCCGCCACCATAGAGGTCACCGCCACGCTGGGACCACCGCAATAATCCAGGTCAAACCTGGCTTTGTACACACACAATAGAGACACATCCCGGTAGATGCCCCCGTAAAAGGTAAAATCTGCCATCTGGGGGTACACATGATCGTTGGGCGCATTATCCACCAGCACACGAATCTCATTGTCCTCCTGCAAGGCTCCGGTTATGTTGCATCTCCAGGTGGAATAGCCGCCGTCATGGTGAGCCAGCAGCTGTCCGTTCACATACAGGTCCGCGGAGGAGTTGACGCCCTGGAATTCCAGATAGACCTCCTCGCCCTCCATCTCCTGCTTTTTCAATGTTTTCTTATAACAGCAGACACCCCGGTAGTAGTCATTTCCACCGTCCTGTCCGTCTGTGGCGTTCCAGGTGTGGGGCAGGTTCACCTGCTCCCAGTTTTCCTCTCCGGCGGATTCCACCCCAGTGTTTTTGCCAAACTGCCATCCCTCGTTCCAATAGATTCTCTTCATTGCCATACCTCTCTGTCCATTGTGCTGTGCTATCAGCCTGACAGACTTCCTGCCCGTTTCCGGCAATATCCGCCGAGTCTGGCCGACCTTATCATTATTCGCACAAGTTATGGGTTGTATGCAGCTGGCAATGAAAAAAGGACCAAGCATTTTACGCTTGATCCTCTTTGTTTTTCGATGGCAGCACCCAGTATCCTTCCGTTTCCCGGTCATTGTCTCCTTTCACTTCCAACAGCACAGGGCCGTCCAGGAACAACATATCCTCTCCGGATTTCAACATGACAAAATGTGTGCATAGCACGCGGCTGCCGCACCTTATCATATTCATGGGATCATACCCACAAATCAGGTACTTCCCCTTTTTTCCTACAGGTTTCCGATCCAAAAAAGCCTTTATCTGACTTTCTTTAGCCTGCTGATATCTATTGTATTCTGTTTCCAGAGGCTCCTCATCCCCGCAATCCCCACAGGCCAGGCTGTACATGACCCCAGTGATATATGCCTGACGGCGGATATCAAAAAAGGGCTGCCCCATGGTTCTCAAAGAAGACAGATAACGCTCTATTCTCTCCTTGAACTTATGGGGACTGATGGATTGCAGCGCCCTGCATCCCGCATACTCCGCCCTGCCTTCGATATGCTCCGCCAGCAGCTCCTGTTCCAGATATTCCCCCAGCAGGTTCCCGCGCTGCTCCCGCATGGCGCGAAAGGCGGCCAACAGTCCTGCTTTACGCTCCCCGCATTCCTCATACGCATCTGCCAACAATTGATTTTCCGCGTATTTCAGTCGGTAATTTCCCATATTCTGGGGATAGGCCAGCAGCTTAAAGTCGTCCGGATAACGGTTCTCCCCGTTTCGTCTCTGATATGCATGGAACATTTCATGTACCAGGTCAGCCGCCAGAATCTCCGCATCCACCTCCTGCGGGTCCATCACTTCATAAATCGCGATAAAGTCTCCCTCAAAGGCGATGGCGGTATTTCCCGTAAAGCGCCTGTCCCATGGAATGACCCTGTCTGCCAGCCAGACCTGGCTGTCATTATAGATGGCAAAGCCGCAGCGCCGGAATCCGGCACATATGTCCTCAAACGACACAAGCCGCATCAAATTCTGTATTTTTTTATATAGCTGCCGCATCTCCTCTCTCCTCCCAAACATATATTTCTTCTGGTATATGTTTAGGATAAACTGCCGGATTGGAATGTTCAACTTGAAATTCCCTGACTTTTTCCTATCCTCTCCAAGACGGCAATCATATCTTTTGCCTGACCGTTAAAAATAAACCGCCCGATCTCCTTTTTGTCATCCAAAAGATACATATAACGAAATTCCTTCAAATCCTCCTGGTTGATGTATTCCAGCAGGGTCCTGTTCAGCCGCTCTGCCTCTTCCCTGCCTGGTTCGTCATGAATCAGGCAGGTGGCAGACTGTCCTGTATGCTCCTCCTCCAGAAAATGCTGCACCCGCATCCTGGACTTGGTCTTCAAACCTGCCTCTATAAAGGGCTGTGCCACAAAGCGTTCCACATCCTCCTCCGAAAAGGAATATTTTCCCGCCGTCATGGTTCCGGTCAAAAGTCCCTGTCTGTAAAATGCCCGCAGGGAGCGGGTTGAATACCCTGTCATGAGAGCCAGTTCCGCTAACGTATATCCCATGATTCCTCCTCTATCCCCTTAAGCCGCTGCCGCGCGCATATAAAGTCTCAGGGGATATTTTCTTGCCTGCGCCAGCGTCAGACTGAGCGGCAGCTCGAAATCCCCCACAACGCGCCAGCTGCCGTCCTCCTGCTCCTCCATGGTGTAGGTGAGCACAGCCGTCGGGAGAGAGTCGTCGGACAGCAGATACCAACTGCTCTGGCACAGCATATTGATCGTCGCCGTCTGTCGGCCCTCTGGATTTTCTTCAAAATAAACCACATACTGGCGCTCCGCATCCGTGTAGTGATACAGGCCTACCCATCCCGCCAACGCCAGCAGTTCACCGTTTCTCTCCACAAACAGGGGGCTGTATTTCTTATCGTCAATATCCGGTTTGCTGCCCGAAAGCAGCGCCTCCGTGATCTCCGGAGCAAAGTAACGATTCACATAATCCCGCAAATCCTCCATCGTGTTTATGCCCGGCACTTCCACTACGCCGTAAGACGCGTTTCCGGAGACATCCTCCCTGTAGTCCGCTCCCATGGGAATCTCCCCCATGGAGGTGAACCAGCTAAAAATCTCCTCCGCTTTCTCAAAGTCCTGTCTCCACCGGGGCATCTCACCGGGGCATCCCTCCAGCTCCTCATAGGGAAAACTTTTGACAGAAAAGCTTTCCCAACAGCTTTCCAGCTCGTCCATATACGCGCCATATTGTTCTGCGTTCCGCACATTCTGCACATCGCTGGGCTTGGTCCAGAGGTACGCCCCGGTGCCGGATTGGTTCACCTGCGCAAAGCGCTCTTCCAGCCCCGCACTATAATATGCGAACCAATATCCCATTTCATTTATATCCCAGGCGCCGGTGGTTAAGACCATTTCTTCCAGCCCTTCTTCTCCCCACTCGGAAAATCCGTTCCAAAAACAATAACACAGGCAGCCCCCGTCTGACAATTCATGCCAGCCATACTCCGGCTCTCCCTCCACAAGCTGCGAGAAAGCGGGCAAATAGAACAGGGTCAGATGTTTCAAATATTTTTCCCCGGCGTCATTCTCCCCTAACAATACACCGTAGGCCACTTGCCCCACATACATTTCCGGCACTTTCATGGTAAAATAAGGATCGTCTATGGTTGTATCTTTTATGACTCGGTAATAGGCATTGTCCGACCGCACATGGTCCACGGTGGGGTCTGTAGCGTCCTGCTCTGTCTCGTTGGGCTGCGGTTCCCGGCCCTCCTCCGGCGCAGGGCTGTCCATGGTCTGTGAATCCCCCGGTACGCTGTCCTCCTCCCGGACTCCCGTGCACGCTACGCAGAAGATGCCCAGCATCAGAACCGCCAGTATCACGCCTGTTACCGCCAGCGTTCTCGGCCTGCGGGCAATCATCTGCACCCTCTCACGCAGATTCTTTCCTCCTGCGTTCATGGCTGTGGCGCAGCAGAGAAAGTCCGCCCTGCGCCCCCGCTCCGCTGTCACATCCACCAGCACCCGGCCGTAGGCGCTGCGACTTTCCTCCCCCAGTCTGCGGATCGTTCTCTCATCACAGGCAAGTTCACTGTCCTGGCGGCTCACCCAGGCCGCCAGCCACACCAGGGGATGGTACCAATGCAGCACCAGGCACAGGCTGCGCAGCAGAGACCAGATATGGTCTCCCATCCGGTAATGACTCTCCTCGTGGGCCAGCACATAGGGGAGCTGCTCCCGGGTGACATCCTCCGGCAGATAGATGGCAGGACCTATCACACCAAACAGACAGGGGCTGGGTAAACCGGATACATAGTATACCGGCAGGCGTTTTTCCCTCCTGGGAAAATCTGCCTCCCCACTTTCCATGGCTCTTCTCGCCCTGCGGAGCCTATGGGAAAAGGTCAGGTTGACCCCCACAATCACCGCTCCTGTCACAGCCATACCAATCATCCATATCCCCGTCAGAATAATTCTCCACAGATCTGTTTCCTGTGCGGCGCTCTTCCGGTTCCCAGGCGTATTGGGCAGCATTCCATCGGACCGCCCTGTTGTCTGCTGCGTCTGAAGGGAAAACTGCGCGCCTTCCGGCAATTCTCCCTGCACAAGATTTTGCCAGGGGGATTCTGACACGCCGAACGCCTTGTCGCCCGCCGCATTGCTCTGCCCCCAAAGGCGGCCAGCCTCCTGCGCCTGGGGTATAAAATTCAATATGCTGAGATCCGAGTGAATCATATTTACGGGTGTCAGCAGACGGATTAACACCAGCAGCCACAGAGCATACTGCAGCCGCAAACTAATTTTTCCCTTAAAAATGCGGCGAATCAGCAATACCGACGCCACTGATATTCCCGATGTAATGATCCATGCCAGCATATTCATTCCTCCCAATTCGGCGCAGTGCCTGTTCTGCCAGGCACTGCGTCACCATTATAGTCCGTCAGCTATGTCTCTCCGCGTCCTCCAATATGGCATATAGCTCCTGTATTTCCTCCTTGGACAGACTCTGCCTTTTTGTCAGCGTACTCATCAGCATTCCCACACTGCCCTTATATACCCGGCAGAGGAAATCCTCCGTCTCCTGCAGCAGCGCCTCCTCCCGCACCACCAGGGGATAGTAAAGTTTCACGTCTCCGCCCTCGTCGCAGCGGATCAGTCCTTTCTCCGTCATGCGCCGCAGCATGGTCAAAGTCGTACTCTTGCTCCATCCCATGTCCGCTTTCAGGTAATCCACCACTTCCCGGCCAGTGCGGGGTTCCTGCTCCCACAGGCATTCCATCAAGTGCCACTCTGCCGGGGTCAGGCTAATATTAACCCGGCTGCCTGTGCTTTGCGTCCTTTTTTCCGGTATCGGCTCTCTCTCCATCTCTCAGTTATCTCCGTTTCTGTATATTCATTTGGTTTACGTTGTAAACCCAGTATAACGCATGCAGTTTACGTTGTCAACCACAATGTGCATCTATTGGGCTACTTTTCACATTCTGGCCAATATACAGCTAAATCCTTTGCATCAATTAAACTTTCATGTTTGCACTTCGGACAATATGTATCTGCTCGTATCTGTAATCTTGTTTTGCTGTTGCAGACAGGACAACATATCCATTCAGTTATTTTTTACACCTGCTTTTTACTGCAATACACCGCAATAGCTTGTTTGACAAAATCAGCCGTTCCATCTCCACCTGCCTTGTCAATATTGTTCTTGAAGCGTTCATCACCTACATACATTTCACCCAATCCACTAAGAATTTCATTTGTACATACATAGTAATTATCAGTTATAAATTTCTGTAATTCAGAGATTTTCTTTTGTACTTCATCTGAATTAGGCGTTAAATGTTTTAATTCTCCCAATTCAGAAAACATTGTCAGCAGTTCATTTGCAATCTTGCTATAACTACCTCCATTTCGGGCAATATCCTTTTGTTTATACTCTTGATATGCTTTGGTATTGCCCCATTTTGCTTTGACCTCTGCCTCATACTTTTCAATTTCGCTCTTGTCGAAAACATCAAAACTCATTGCTGTCACTCCTTTTTTTTGAATTTCACGGGTAAAGGTAATAAGTTCCCCTATATG
>JAAGKN010000272.1_pt1 | contig 93550 bp, 79 predicted proteins | sample 6206371 | NCBI WGS metagenome assembly JAAGKN01 (sample SAMN11533720, study PRJNA540317) | gut metagenome | isolation source: fecal pellets from male and female animal of same cohort | host: Peromyscus leucopus | place: USA:CA | collected 2017 | reverse complement strand
GCGGATTGGGCGGATTGGGCGGATTTGGAGATTGTTTGCAATCTATGAAAGGATACATGCTTTTGTCTTCAGGCATTCGTGGTTCTGGATTTCGTTTTCTTTGCTTTGCATTCCGGTGTCGGCGCTGATGTTCGATCTGCTCGACAAGGAGAGAATGCCATATATAGCGCCCGAAGACGCGCTCATCACCATCGACTGGAATTCCGGTATATCAGCAGATGAGAACGACAGGCGCATGTCGCAGTTGCTTGATGCCGGAAAAGACAGGATAGAGGCTTCAACAGTAATGGCGGGTGTGCAGGATTTCCTGCTCGGCCACACCAAGGATCTCACATCGTCGGAGTCTGTGGCCTACATACGCTGTGCGGATGCGGATGCATTGGATTTTGTGGCGGAATCCATCAGGCAATGGCTTGCAGCCAACTATCCCGATGCCGATATGGAGTTGTCCTCATCGGGGAATGTCTATGACATGGTGTTTGACACCGACGGCAACGACCTTGAGATTCATCTGCAGACCGCCGACGGACTACGCCCGAGTGTGGAGCAGAGCCGAATGTTTACCGATTCCCTGCACGCCTCTTTTCCGGATATATATATCCAGCCTGTGGTGACGGAGGAAAACATACAGTATCGTGCCGATATCGAGAGAATGACACTCTACAAGGTGACATACCAGTCGCTTTACAGGCATCTGCGCGAGGCTGTGCACAGGAACAAGATATTCGAGATCAGCGACGGCGCGAGATCAATACCAGTCATGGTAGGCAACCGGGGCAAGGAGAGCGAGAGGATCTTCAGCGGAAGCATACGCAACAGCGAAGGCACAGACATCCCGTTGAGCCTGATCCTGCGTCAGGTCAAGACGGAAGACTACAAGCGTCTTGCCGCATCCGGCACAGGCGAGTATTACCCGGTTGGAATCAATGCCTCAACTTCCGAAGTGCGGAAGATCATGGAGTACACCGACGGTTTCATCGACCGGCATCGGGAGTTTTCCGCAACATTCGACGGGGAGTATTTCAGGAGCCGCAGGCTCGTCGGAGAACTCGCCATAGTTCTCGCAGTGTCGCTGGCGCTGCTCTATTTCATATTGGCCGCACAGTTTGAGAGCCTTGTGCAGCCGCTCATCATTCTCTTTGAGATGGCGATAGACATATGCGTGGTCTTCATTGCGCTGTGGCTTTGCGGCGAGACGCTCAATATCATGTCGATGACGGGACTTATCGTTATGGCCGGCATCATCATCAACGACTCTATACTGAAAGTGGACACCATCAACCGGCTCCGCCGAGGCGGCACACCGCTTACGGAGGCGGTAAATGAAGCCGGACGCAAACGTCTGCGCCCAATCCTCATGACCTCGCTCACTACCATACTTGCCCTTCTGCCTTTCCTGCACCGCGGCGACATGGGGTCGGCGCTTCAGTATCCGCTTTCGCTCACACTTGTGGTGGGTATGGCAGTCGGCACGCTCGTGAGCCTATTCATCGTTCCGATGCTTTATTGGCGAATATATAGGAATCATGATAAATCATGTTGAATCATGTTGAATCATGAAGAATCGTGTTGAATCATGAAGAATCGTGTTGAATCATGAAGAATCGTGGTGAATTGTGATGAATCGTGGATATAAGGAAATTAATCTATGAGAAGTAAAGGCATGCTGTCAAGGCTCGACAGGGTCTCAACCTTCACCATACTTATGGTGATGATAATCTGCATGGCCGCCGGCGTTGCGGTCATGCCGCTTCTCGATGTGTCGCCCGAGCCGAAGCCCCGTCAGGGAAAAACCCTCACCGTGAGATATTCATGGCCGGGAACCTCTCCGAAAGTTGTGGAACAGAATGTGACTTCACGCATCGAGGGTGCGGTGTCGTCTGTCAAGGGGGTGGAGAGTGTGTCGTCGGTGTCCCGTTTCGGTGGAGGAAGCGTGGAGATACAACTCAAACCCGGCGTCAACGTCTCTGCCGCCAGATTCGAACTTATGTCGGCGATCCGTCAGATCCAGAAGAAATTTCCGGAGGACGTGTCGTATCCTGTCATCAGCGGAGGGGAAGTGGAGACAGGGCTGGAAACGGAACGGAAAGAAGTGCTCCTGCTTACCTACCAGCTTAATTCCCCGATGAAGGACGAGCAACTGAAAGAGTATATATCGCGTCAGCTGGTGCCGGTGCTGAAAGGTCTTGACGGCGTGAGGAGAATAGACATAACCGGAGGCCATGAGAAATACATCGAGGTCAGTTATGATCCCGTCATACTCCGCACCCACGGAATAACGGCGACCGATATGGCGGAGGCCGTGAAGGCATACATGGGTAAGGCTGACATAATCGGCGAGGTTACCGACCTGGATATAGACGGGGTGGCTCAACGCCATGCGCTGTACCTTGCAGTAGACATTTCCAATGTGTCAGTCGAAAAAATACCGGTGAAGAATGCCGGGGGCACGACAATCTATATGGGTGACCTTGCAAAGTATGAATACAAGGACAAACTGCCCGGCAGCTACTACCGACTGAATGGTCTGAGCACAATATATCTCAATATCTATGTCGAGCCGGAAGCATCACGGATAAGGCTCTCGCATCAACTGACCGAAAAGATTGCGGAAGTGGAATCGGGACTCAGGGAGGGCGTCTGTATGGAACAGACGTACAACGCCGCTGAAAAGCAGGAGACGGAACTCAGTATCTTAGTGCGACGCTCTCTGATGTCGCTTCTGATACTTCTCGCATTTGTGTGGGCGATACGGAGAAGATGGAAGTATCTTTTCATCACGGCCCTGACACTTGCCGCCAATATCCTCATTGCAGTACTGATATATTATCTCGCCGGAATTCGTCTGCACACTTTCGCCCTGGCGGGCATCACGGTGTCGCTGGGCATAATCATCGACTCGTCGATTGTGATGGTGGACCACTACGTGCGGTATCGCGACCGCAACGTGTTTTTTGCCATATTTGCGGCACTACTCACCACTATCGGTGCGCTCGTCATCATCTTCTTCCTGCCGGAGAGCATACGGAAAGACCTGTATGATTTCGCATGGATTGTAATAATCAATCTCGCGGTGTCGCTGATCGTGGCGCTGCTGTTTGTGCCGGCCCTGATAGAGAGGCTAAAGTATAAGCAAAAGTCGGAAAAGTCGGATCAGTCGGACCAGTCAGACCTGTCGGACCTGTCGGACCAGTCCGAAGAGTCCGAAGTGTCCAAAAAATTATCCGCTTACACCTCTTATATCCGGTTCGCTCTGCGCTTCAGATGGCTGCTGATCGTCATTTTGACACTTGCTTTCGGAATCCCGCTTTTTGCATTGCCCGACAAGATTGGAGAGAAAGAAAAAGAAGAGCTGGAATGGTATGAGACCCTGTACAACTCGACCCTCGGCAGTGATTTTTTTGTGAGCAAATGCAAACCCTTCCTGTCAGAGTGGATGGGAGGCACCATGCGGCTCTTCGCGGAACACATCAACGGCGACCAATCCCGCCGGCCGGACAATGACGAGGCGAAGAAACTTCATATCCGGGGCAGGATGCCCGTAGGCGGCAGCATGCATGAGCTTAACGACAAGATGATGCAAGTGGAACGTTTTCTCTCCGGTTTTCCTGAGATAGAGCGGTTTGAAACCAAGGTAGACAGATGGGGCGGCGAGATTGTGGTGGAATTCAAGAAGGAAAACCTTGACGACGGGTTTCCGTATTCGCTCGAAAACAAGTTGATAGGTCAGCTCATCGGCATAGGAGGTGCCGACTGGAGCACTTACGGCGTGAGCGAACGTGGGTTCAGCAATTCGCTCAATCTTGCTTACCGAAGCAACCGCATCGAGATAACAGGCTACAATTATGAACGCCTATACAGGTATGCCGAGGAAATGTCGGAGCAGTTGAAGCAGAATCCGCGAGTGCAGGACATCATAATCGAGACACCGGGCCACGAAAATCAGGAAGATGAGATATACATGGTCTATGACCACCGTCGCATTGCTCTGGACAGCCTCAGCCTCAATGCCAGCCATGCGGCGCTTTCGGAATTGCTTTCAGAAAAGAAGCTCGGACGCTTCAAAGATCGCTTTATCGACTCCGACATAACCCTCCGCTCCGACAGAAACCAGAGTTTCGACCTCTGGCATCTGGAGAATTCATACGTTGACGTCGGCGACCGCTCGGTGCGACTGTCGGAATACATGGGCATGGAAAGGCGCGAGGCGAAGAATGTGATACCGCGCAAGAATCAGGAATACGTGCTGAGAGTGGCTTTCAACGTGCTGGGGTCGTGGTCATATACAGGTCGGCTGATCGAGGGCACCATGGATGAGTTCAATGCAAAACTTCCGGTAGGATACCGGTGTGAAAATCCCGGTTACGGATGGAACAAGGATGAGTCGACGCAATACTGGCTGCTACTGCTCGTGGTGGTGATCATATATTTCATATGCGCCGTGCTTTTTGAATCGTTGACCGCACCGTTGGTGATAATCAGCCTTATTCCGGTTTCGCTCATCGGTACATTCCTGACATTCCGGCTCACCGGCATACCGGTGGGAAGCGGAGGGTTTGCCTCGATGGTATTGCTTGCCGGCATTGTGGTGAATGCTGGCATTTACCAGATGTATGAATACCGGTCGATGAGAAAGAGTGATCCGGAATGCGATGCTGTCCGGCTGTATGTGAAGGCATTCCGCAACAAGGTCGTACCGGTGCTCCTTACGGTACTCTCGACCTTTCTCGGGCTTGTCCCGTTTCTCTTTGACCGCACGTCGGATTCAGACTTCTGGTTTGTTTTTGCGGTGGGAAGCATGGGCGGCCTGCTGTTTTCCCTCATAGCATATGTCTTTGTAATGCCCGTCTTCATAAGATGGCGGAACGCATGAATCGGTAGGTCTATGGAAACTTGCCATATAAAAAGTGGTGATTTTGATTTTTGTTTCGATTATTTTTATTAACTTTGTGGCCTGAAATTAAAAGTAACGAAACTTAAAACAATTTCCTATGAGCAAACTTTTACTGACCGCGGCGTTTGCCGCTTCATGCGGCATGATCTGGGCAGCCCCGGAGCCGGAGTGTCCCGCCAAAATCACCGCTACTCCTGAAACGCAATGGGGAGAATGGGTGCAACTCGAATCTTCCAGCGTGCAGTTTCCCGATGAGGAATTCCTCTTTACCGGCATCGTGCCGGAAGCTCCAACATTCTACCGCGTGGCGGAAGGGGAGGACGGACACGCGCAATACCGCTTCGACGATGTCTTCGCAAGCAATGTCGCCGATGAAAAGACATCGCTTTACGTAGATGTCTATCCCGGTGCATCAGGAGAAGAAGTCACCGTCTACTCCCAGGCTTTGCCGCAGATGGACCTTGGTCCGGAAATGTCGGAGTTTTACGCCGGCCCTTTCGCTGTGTGTGACTATGCGGTGCTATACGATATGCCAGCGTACCGCTCTCTGAATCAGTTTACGGCTTCTCCGCTTGATTTGAACCTCTCGCTCGTGATATACGATTCATCGCTCGGATCCGATGAAGGAATGCTTGCGGCGAGCATGGTGCGGATCAAGACCAATGCCAAGCCAGCATTCTCCATACCTTCGCGCTGCGTCATAGGCGGCGACATGGGCATGGGGCTTCTGAAAGTGGAGGCAGACGAAACAGTCTGGAGCATCAAGTATGCCATGGACCTTGGGAATGCCGAGAAGATGGATATGGAGACATATGAGAATGTCAGCATTATCGACCGTATAAAGGCTGAAGATTCAAGCCTGATGATCATGAACTGGATGGCCGGAGACATCATGGCTGTTCCTGACAAAGGTCCCGGTCATTACACTCTCGGAGCGGTGGCTTACGATGAGAACGAAAAGGTGGTAGGCACCGCGGTCTGCGATGTTTTCAATATGCCGACCGAGAGCTGGAACTGGAATGCTCTGGGCAATGCTAAAGTGTCGGAAGACTTCCTTCGCGAGGTGTTTGCCCTCAACATCGAGAATGCCGGAATCGCCGCTGATGGAGTAGCGGAATATGAGGTAGCCGTGGCGGAGAGCAGCACAAAGCCCGGGCTGTATCGTCTGGAGAATCTCTATGGATCCTCGCATCCGTATTCGCAGATTTTTGAATATCTCAACGAATTCCCCGTCTATACATATATAGATTGCACCGACGAGCAGGCTTGCTACATTTATTATATGCCAACCGGTTTTGTGGTCGCAGGCGACACCAGCGGAGAGATCGGGATGGCAAGCGCAGCAAGCCTATATATGGAACAGGGATGGCCGGCGGACTTTGTACGCGACTCCATGCCAGAGGCTTTCGGCTCCAAGAGTGGCAATGTAATCACTTTCGCTCCCGAGCAGGTGATGCTTTCTATTCCTGTATTCATGCAGTTCTTCGGCAGCGAGTGGATAGGGGGTGATTTCTGCACTTCTAACAATCTGACTATCACATTGCCGGAAGGCTCATCAGTGGAAAAAACAGGCATTGATGAAGCTGCTCCTCAATATTACAATATTGATGGCACACGAGTGGCCAATCCCGTCAAGGGAGGCGTCTACATCATGCGTCAGGGCTCGACTGCCAGAAAAATCATCATGTAAGATGAATATTTGTATTTCTGCATGATAAATGCGGAATGCGGGGCAATAAAGGGGTGCGTCATAATCCGATTATGACGCACCTCATTTTTATTACATACAATTAAACCATAAAATTTGCATATTTTCTGAATTTTTACTAACTTTGTGAAATGAAACGAATGTTGACAGCCGATTCCGGCTCCACAAAGACTGAATGGGTGGCCACCTGCAGCTATGCGGGAGGTGGCATCGATTCCGGATCCGTAGAGGGACCCGGCCTGAATCCTCATTTCCTGGACTCCGGGACGATAGAGAAATATATGACGGAGGTTCGCGATGTGCTTGGTGCGGATTTCGACAGCATCAGGTTTTATGGTGCCGGTGTCGGCACTCCGGAGATGGTCGGTAAAATCGAGGGATGTCTCTCCATAGTCTTTGTCTGCCCTGACATAAAGGCAGACAGCGACATGGCCGGCGCCGCATCGGCAGTGCTTGGCACAGATCCGGGCATCGCGTGCATAATGGGCACAGGAAGCAATTCCTGCCATTATGACGGAGAGCGTGCCGACCGTCTTCAGCCATCTCTCGGGTATATACTCGACGACAACGGTGGCGGTGTGGCATTCGGCAAGCGTCTGCTGGGCGATGTGCTGAAAGGAATAGCGCCTGTAGAGATACGCGACGCATTTCAGGAGCGATATTCTCTCTCGGTGGCGGACGCGCTCGACCATCTTTACCATCAGCCCGCGCCCAACCGCTGGATTGCCGGATTCATGCCCTTCGTGGTGGAACACAGGCGCCATCCATACATGGCGACCATGATAGAGGTGCAGGTAGAGTCGTTTCTTGACCGTGAGTTCGTGCACTATACGGAGCGGGAGCTGAAGGAGGAAGGGATAGGATTTGTCGGGTCGGTGGCTGCTGAACTTGCAGATGTCCTGAAACGCAATCTCGCAGACAGGGGATGGCGGTTGAGGGGGATTCTGCGCAGTCCGCTGAAGCAGTGATGATGTTATGAAACGATAGACAGATATACGAATACGAAGGAATGAAGATATTTGTAAATATAAAGACAATGGCTACAGTGGCGGCAATGGCCGCCGCAATGCCGGCTTTTGCCCAGGATGCGGCTCCGCAGACCCAGGAAATAGACTACGGAGTGATGTATGTCGAGCCTTTGTTCGAGTATCCGGTGGCACCGGAAGAACTTTCGGATTTCACTCAGAAATGTGATTGGCTTGCGGAGAATTTCTGGACAGGCTTCGACCTGAAGAGACAAGGCGCTGTGGACCAGGTGAAGCTCAACCATGCCTTCAAGACATATGCCACGGCATGCCAGTATGCTTCTAAAGAAAAGGTGAACGCCGCCATCGACAAACTGATGAAGGGGATACAGAAAAATCCTTCGCTGCTCGTGCAGTTTGCGAAAGCGGCAGAGGAGTCCATATACGGACCGCGTGCCGAAGTGTGGATCGATGAGCTGTATATGAAAGTGCTCCAGTCGGTATTGGGCAGTAAAAAATTCCCGAAGTCGCGCCGTGACAGATACGAGGAGCAGCTGAAACAGTTGCAGAACACCACAATCGGCGGCTCGCCCGCGGCTTTCGATTTCAAGCGGGCCAACGGCGATGCTGCGCGCTATTTTCCGATGGCGACCCCGACGATTATCTTTTTCGGCGATCCATCGTGTGATGACTGCCGCATGGCGCGCCTGAGAATGGAGTCGAACGTAGGCTTCAGCAAAGCCATTGCCGATGGCAAGCTCAATCTGCTTTACATCATTCCAGATCCGGAACCGGGATGGGAGAAGGAGACTGCAAGCTATCCCAAATCCTGGACCATAGGCGCTTCAGATACAGTGTCGGAAATCTATGATCTCCGCGATGTTCCCGATGTATATCTGATCGGATCAGATGGCAAGATCATCGGCAAGCACATGGGAGCCATGGAAGCTGTCAGGAAAGCGATGGAACTTGTGAAGTGATTCAAGTTTTGCGGGATCAACTTGTAGGCTATAGGCTATAGGCTGTAGGCTATAGATTATAGGTCATGAGGGTAGTTTATGAGGAGCTCATGTCCGGGCCTTATCCTGTTTTGAGTTTTGTAAACGGCAATATTGTCAATATAGAATGCAGGATGCGAAACTTAAGTGAAGACAATGTTACAGTGTGGCCGGGGAGAGGCATCAATGGAATAAGAGGGTATCATATATGATGATGAAACGGAAAGGTAATGTTTTCGGGTTGCCGAAAATGATTTATATAAAGACTACGGGATATAGTTATACACATCTCGGACGATTGTTTCTCCGACTTTTTGTCGGCATAATGCTCCTGCAGTTCGGTATCCGCCAGATAGGGGCGTATGAATATGTCGCGGGCTGCTTCCCGGATATCCTGGGAATGGGACCGCATATCAGTCTGACGGCGATGATCTGTATCGAAATAGTATGCAGCATCTTCATAATGGCCGGATTTCTGACCCGCATCATGATCCTTCCTCCATTCGTGGCGATGATAGTGGCGGAACATTATTTGCTGAGCGAGGTCGCAACGACTGCGCCATATCTGATAAGCTGGGAAAAACCCGGATATCTGCCCATCATGTTCTTAGGAATCTATTTCTTCCTTCTGCTTGTCGGCCCGGGGAAAATATCAGTGGATTATTTCCTGTCGCTGCATCTGCTTCACAGCTCCGATCACAGCGAGGATGAGCTGGAAGAGGTGTGAGAGAGTTTGGAGTATATAGTATGGAGTATAGAGTATAGAGTATGAAGATTGCGGTATTGGTATCAGGCGGAGTCGACAGCGCAGTGACGGTAGATCGGCTTTTCAGGATGGGGCATGAGCTCCACCTCTTCTACATACGCATAGGTATGGACAATGGGGAGGGCGACTGTGCGGCGGAGGAAGACATCGAGATGTGCACCCTGATCGCAAAAAAATACGGGTTGCCCTTCAAAATCGTATCGCTTCATGAGGAATATTGGGAGCACGTGATGACGTATGCGCTGAATACGGTGAAAGCCGGGCTGACGCCGCATCCCGACATGATGTGCAATAAGATGATAAAATTCGGCTTCTTCGAGGAGCGTTGGGGCAAGGACTTTGACAAGACGGCTACGGGCCACTATGCCAAGGTAGAGGAAAAGGATGGCAAGTACTGGCTTGCGACAGCTCCCGATCCGGTGAAGGACCAGACAGACTTCCTGGCCCAGATCAGCTATGACCAGCTGAGCCATATCATATTTCCACTTGGCGACATGACCAAGGAGGAGGTGAGGGTCGCCGCCCGAGAGGCAAAGCTTCCGAATGCTTCCAGAAAAGACAGCCAGGGTATCTGCTTCCTTGGCAAAATAGACTATTCCGACTTTCTGGAGAGGCATCTTGGCACGCGCACAGGACCTGTGATAGAAATCGAGACAGGGAAAAAAATAGGAGAGCACAAGGGATACTGGTTCTATACCATAGGCCAGCGCAAGGGGCTCGGATTGGGCGGGGGACCATGGTTTGTGGTCAGGAAAAATGTCCGCGACAACGTGATATACGTCAGCCACGGATATGACACCAAACTTCAATACGGGCGAACCATCCATATACAGGAGATGCATTGGATCACGGAGGATCCCTTCAGGGAACCGGAAACGGAGATCGCAGTATCGTTCAAGACGCGTCATACTCCGGAGTTTTCCGACGGAACGCTCGAAAGGGGATCAGACGGCAATCATACCCTGCATTCCGCGACCGACATACAGGGAATAGCTCCGGGACAATATGCCATAATCTATACGCCCGACAGAAAGATATGTCTCGGCTCCGGGATGATAGCATATCACAAGAATTGAGAACTGACTGAAATAAAAATATGGAAAATGATATTGTAAGGCTCCGGGTGGTCGGAGTGACATACAATCAGATTGAAAACGGCATGTATGCCATGGTTCTGGAAGAGGATGGAGGCAGCATGCGTATTCCAATCATCATCGGCTACAACGAGGCGCAGTCAATCGAATGCCTGCTGCAGAAGATCAAGACTCCGCGTCCGCTCATGCATGAATTCGCATCTTCTATGTTTGAGGCTTTCGGGATAGAGATAGAATCGGTGTTGATAAAGCGTTTGCCAAATGGGATATTCACAGCCGACATCTCCCTTCGCAAAGGCGAGGAGCGTCATGTGCTCGACGCGCGCTCAAGCGATGCGATCGCCATGGCCATGCGCGCCGAATCTCCTATTTTCATCTCTCGCGAGCTTCTGGCGGCATGCGGCATAGACAAAGATTCGTTCTCGCAAGCCGCCAACCATGTTGTCGCCAACCAGTCGATACCGGCGCGTCAGGCGGTGGAGCGGGTGAGACGACCTGACACATATGACTATACTAAAATGAGCGATGAGCAGCTGCACGACATCATGCAGAAAGCCGTCGATGCCGAGGACTACGAGAAAGCCGGAGAAATAAAAACAGAAATGGAACGTAGAAACAATACCCCTATCCATGAGCAGGAAAAATGAAAGAATCGAGACTCTAATAGAGATCATCAAGAACAACAATGTGGGAAGTCAGGAAGATCTTCTCAAACTTCTGGAGGCACAAGGAATCTTCGTGACGCAGGCGACACTCTCCCGCGATCTCAAGATGCTCAAGACCACTAAAGTGCCGCTTGACCATGGTGAATATGCATATATGCTGCCTGATGCTATCACCGCCAAAGTGAAGAGCAACCAGAGTCATATAGTGGATTATTCCCGCCATAGAGGAAATGGTTTCCTGTCGCTCGAATTCTCAGGCAATCTGGGGGTGATGCTCACTCGCAACGGTTATGCCTCGGGCATCGCCTATGATATAGATATGCTTAATGCCCACGAGATAATGGGCACAATCTCAGGCGCCAATACAATCTTCATAGCGCTTCGGGAGGGAGTGAGCCATGAGAGAGCGAGGGAGATACTGTCGATGATTCTTCCTATCTGAACAATTATATTGGAATCAAATGATTAGAGCAGGGATAGCCGGCGCAGACACGACGATGGCCGGAGAATTGATAAGAATACTCGTGAATCATCCCGATGTGGAGCTGATGAACGCCTTCGCGCCCGGCAAGGTGGGACGCAAGGTGGCTTCGGTGCATCATGGCCTTGCTGGGGAGTGCGATCTGGAATTCACTCCCGACATCAATCCGCAGCAGCTTGATGTTGTATTCATAGACGCTCATTCGGAGGTGGCCGACCGGTTCAGGAAGAATACCGATCGCTGGCCCGACCTGAAGATCATAGACATGTCGCATTGCGCGAGTCTCGACCTCGGGAATTCCGGCATGGAATACGGATTGCCGGAAATCAACCGCAAAAACCTTGTGAGAGGTTGCCGCAGAGCGGTAGTGGCGCGTTCCGTGGCCGCCGCGGCGCTGATCGGACTGTATCCTCTCGCAAAGCATCTGCTGCTCAACGGCAATGTGGAAGTGAGATACGCATGCCCCTCAGATATTGATACAGAAGAAAAAATCGGAATGGCGCGTCTGGAAATACTGGATGTGCTGAAGAAGACGCAGAATTCGTTTTCCGGCGATGTGTCGATGACATCGCTCGGGGAGGAAGTCTCGGAACGGGGCCTCAAAGTAGTGATGAGTCTGAAGTGTGGGGTTGAGATCAACGAGCTGATGAAGATTTACGAGGATATCTATGACGACCACAACTTCACCTATACCATGCCGCGGCTGATGCCCGCCTATGAGGTGGAAGGGACGCAAAAGACCCTTGTGACACTCCAGAAGCCGGATCAGGATACACTGACCGTCACTGTCATAGCCGACAGCCGAATGCGCGGCGGAGCAGGCGATGCGGTGCATATCATGAATCTCCTGTTCGGACTCCAGGAGCAGACCGGACTCAGACTGAAGACCCACAAGTTCTGAACTGTCAGCAATCTTGCGGTCGGCGGTAGGGTTTCATCATCAGAATAAAAGGAAACTATATGAGCGTAAACAAAGTGATACTTATCGGAAATGTGGGAAGCGACCCCGAGGTGAGATATCCGGAGAAGGATTTTCCGGTGGCGTATTTCTCGCTTGCCACCAACGAGCCCGGAGGGATGACGGAAATCACCGAGTGGCACAACATAGTCATGACCGGGGAGCAGGCCCAGTATGCCGAACGCTACATCCGGAAAGGAATGAAACTTTATGTGGAGGGAAAACTGCGCACTCGCCAATACACCGACAAGTTCAAAATCGCCCGCAAACGCACAGAGATCTATGCCCAGATGTTTGAGATACTCTCGCGTCCGCAAGGAAACTGAATGCTGATACGGGGCGAGAAGTGATAATAGTGTAGAATAATTTATAAACAGGATAATACCCAGAAGACAAATGAGGAAATGGAGAATCGAGGACTCGGCCGAGCTTTACAACATTCAGGGGTGGGGCCTCAGCTATTTCAGTATCAACGATGAAGGACATGTGCAGGTGACTCCCAAACAGGGATATGCACCGGTCGACATACGCCATGTGCTTGACGAGCTGAAACTGCGCGATGTCTCGGCGCCGATGCTGCTGAGATTCCCGGATATCCTTGACGACAGAATCAGGAAAATCACCGGATGCTTCAAGGCAGCCAGCGCGGAATATCAGTATGAGGGAGAGAATTATCTCGTGTATCCCATCAAGGTGAACCAGATGCGCCAGGTCGTTGAGGAAATCGTGAGCCACGGCAACAAGTATAACATCGGTCTGGAGGCAGGCTCGAAACCCGAGCTACATGCAGTGCTGGCCGTCAACACACATGAAAATTCCCTTGTGGTCTGCAACGGCTACAAGGATGAGGACTATGTGGAGCTCGCCCTGCTTGCCCAGAAGATGGGACGCAGAATCTACATCGTGGTTGAGAAACTCAACGAGCTCAAGCTTATCCTCAAAGTTGCGAAGCGTCTGAAGGTGGACCCCAATATCGGAATCCGAATCAAACTATCTTCCGCCGGAAGCGGAAAATGGGAAGAGTCAGGCGGCGATGTCAGCAAATTCGGCCTTAATTCCAGCGAACTTCTCGAAGCTCTTGAGTTTCTTGAGAAAAACAAGATGACAGGCTGTCTGAAATTCATCCATTTCCATATCGGCAGCCAGATCACCAAGATCAGGCGCATAAAGAATGCCCTGAGAGAGGCCATGCAATTCTATGTGCAGCTTTCCAAATCAGGTTTCAACATCGAATTTGTGGACATAGGCGGCGGCCTGGGTGTGGACTATGACGGCACGCGCAGCTCGTCGGGCGAGAATTCAATGAACTACTCAATTCAGGAATATGCCAACGACGCGGTGTCGGCACTGACCGACGTGTGTGTGAAAAACGGACTGCGCCATCCGAACATCATTACGGAATCGGGACGTTCGATGACGGCTCACCACTCGGTGCTCATCATCGAAACCCTCGAGACCACGCAGCTTCCTATCTGGAACGACAATGACGAACTTCCGGAGGATGCCCATGAGCTGACACGCGAGCTCTACAATATCTGGGACAAGATCGATCCCTCGCGAGTGTTTGAAGACTGGCATGATGCCCTTCAGATTCGCGAAGAGGCCCTCGAGCTTTTCAGTCTCGGCCTCCTTGACCTGACCACGAGGGCGCAGATCGAGAAACTGTTCTGGAGCGTGGCGCGTGATGTGCACGATATCACCCGCAGCATGAAGCATCCGCCGGAAGAACTCCGCAAGGCGGCGCGCATGCTGCCCGAGAAATATTTCTGCAACTTCTCGCTTTTCCAGTCGCTTCCCGATACCTGGGCGATCGACCAGATGTTTCCGATCATGCCGATCAGCCGGCTTGACGAGAAACCGAATCACGAATGTACAATCCAGGACGTGACCTGCGACTCAGATGGCAAGATAAACAGATTTGTAGCCCCGCAGGGCGTAAGCCATTCGCTGCCCGTACACCAGCTGAAGAACGGCGATCCGTATTATATCGGCGTCTTCCTGGTAGGTGCCTATCAGGAGATACTCGGCGACCTCCATAATCTTTTCGGAGACACAGCCGCAGTGCATATCACCTGCAACAAGGAGGGATACGAGATCGAACAGGTGATTGACGGCGAACCGGTGGCGGATGTGCTTGACTATGTGGAATATAATCCAAAGAAACTGGTCAGAAACCTTGAGACGTGGGTGTCGAAATCCATGAAGGAAGGACGTATCACGGCCGAGGAGGGACGCCAGTTCCTGAACATATACAAGTCAGGCTTGTACGGCATAACATATCTCGAAAGGTACTGAGAAGTGGCACGATATTTCATCAGGTTATCCTATCGTGGAGCCCCGTTCCACGGATGGCAGTCGCAGCCCAACGCCAGCAGTGTGCAGCAAACGCTTGAGGACGCTCTTTCCACAGTGCTCCGTACCGACATTCAGATTGTCGGTGCCGGACGCACGGACACCGGTGTGAACGCCCGCACTATGTATGCGCATTTCGATTATGATGCCGGAGAGCTGCCGGACAAGGGAAAACTGCTGGTCTCGCTCAACAGGCTTGTTGGCCGGGATATCGCCGTGCACGATATATTGCCGGTCAGGGACGATGCCCATGCACGGTTTGACGCTACGGAGAGAACGTATAAATATTTCGTGACTTTTCAGAAGACTCCGTTTCTCTATCCTCTGTCGTGGCATTGTCCGTCGGGTCTGGATATTGATCTGATGAATAAGGCAGCGGAGCGACTGATCGTCACGGAAGACTTCACATCGTTTGCAAAGCTTCACAGCGATGCCAAGACCAACATCTGCCATGTCTCGCGTGCAGAATGGAAAATGGAGAACGAATCGATGGCAGTCTTCACCATAACGGCCGACCGGTTTCTGAGGAATATGGTCAGGGCTGTGGTAGGGACGCTTGTGGATGTGGGCCGCGGGAAGATGACACCCGAGGAATTCGGCGATGTCATCAGTAGAAAAGACAGATGTGCAGCCGGACAGTCAATGCCGGGCGAAGCATTGTTTCTATGGGATGTGAAATATCCGTTTCTTAATGTTGAATGTTGAATGCTGGATGTAGAATGGAAGCTGAGAACAAAATAAAGGAACTGCGTGAGGCGCTCAACCGCCACAATCATAACTACTATGTGTTGAACTCTCCGGAAATAAGCGACAAGGAGTTTGACATGATGATGAAAGAACTGGAAGCTTTGGAAAAAGAGCATCCGGAGCTTTCGGATCCTCTCTCGCCGACCCGGCGGGTAGGTTCTGACCTCACCAAGGGTTTCGAACATGTGGCCCACGAGCGCCCCATGCTGTCGCTTGCCAATACGTATAGCATAGGGGAGGTAGACGATTGGTTTGGTCGCGTGCGCCGTGGCCTGGGAGGTGAAGACTTTGAAATCACCGGCGAGATGAAATATGACGGAACCTCGATCTCGATAACATATGAAGACGGCCGGCTGGTGAGGGCGGTGACCAGAGGCGATGGCACTCATGGGGATGATGTGACAGTCAACGTGAAGACCATACGCAGCATCCCGCTCGTGCTACAGCCCGGAGACTGGCCCCGTAAATTCGAGATCCGAGGCGAGATCCTCATGCCCTGGAAGGTGTTTGAGCAGCTTAACCGCGAACGTGCATACAACGAGGAACCTCTCTTCGCCAATCCCCGCAATGCAGCAAGCGGGACACTGAAGACGCAGGATCCGCGAGAAGTGTCGAAACGTAATCTCGACGCGATCTTCTATTACCTTTTATCCGACGACCTTCCCAGCGATACGCACTATGCCAACATGGAGGCAGCCCGCAGGTGGGGATTCAAGGTGTCTGGAGAGATGAGGATCCTGCATACGGAAGAGGATGTCAACAACTATATAAATCACTGGGATGAAGCAAGGAAGGAGCTGCCGGTAGCCACCGACGGCCTTGTATTCAAGGTCAATTCCCTGCGTCAGCAGCTCAACCTCGGATTCACAGCCAAATCGCCGAGATGGGCCGTCGCGTTCAAGTTCAATCCTGAAAATGCCTGCACCAGACTGAATTTCGTAAGTTTCGAGACCGGCCGCATGGGCACAGTCACTCCGGTGGCAAATCTTGATCCGGTGCTTCTGTCGGGTACGGTCGTCAAGCGCGCATCGCTCCATAATGCCGACATCATGAAGCAACTTGATATCCACGAGCATGACTGGCTGTATGTGGAGAAAGGAGGCGAGATAATACCGAAGATCACCGGAGTCGACAAAGACAGACGTGAATCCGGAGCGGAGCCGGTGGAGTTTGTGGCATTATGTCCGGAATGCGGCACACCCTTGGTCAACAATGACGGAGACGCAGCATGGATATGCCCCAACAAATACGGCTGTCGGCCTCAGATCACAGGTCGGATCGAACACTTCTGTGCCCGGAGGATGATGAATATCGATGGAATAGGAGAGGAGACGGCTGAGCTGCTTTACGAGAAGGGCCTCGTCAGCACACCTGCCGACCTTTATACCCTCACCAAAGACGAGCTCTCCATCCTCGAGAGATTCGGCGACAAAAGCGCCGAGCGGATTCTAAAGGGGCTTGAAGATTCGAAGACCGTTCCGTTCGAGCGGGTGATATATGCCTTGTCAATTCCCAATGTGGGGGAGACCACGGCCAAGCGGCTTGCCAAAAGTGTGGTGAGTATGGACCGGATGCGCCAGATGGACGAGGCCGAGCTGCAGTCGATACCAGATGTGGGTCCGATAGTGGCCAAGTGTATCTATGACTTCCTTCGGGATCCGGTCAACATCTCAATCATCGATCATCTTGCGGATGCGGGGCTACAGATGCGGATTAGCGATGACAGGGCACAGCCTGCGGGAACGGCCCTCGAAGGGAAGTCGGTAGTGATCTCAGGCACATTCTCACAGCATAGCCGCGAGGAGTATAAGGAAATAATAGAGCGCAACGGCGGCAAGAACGTAGGCGGCATCTCGAAGAAAACATCTTTCGTGCTCGCGGGAGACAACATGGGCCCGTCGAAGTATGAGAAATGCCAGAAACTCGGCATTCCCATAATAGGCGAGGCTGAATTTCTGGCGCAGTTGCAAGGCGGAGATTAAGGCCTTAATGAGTCGGGGCCTGAAAGCTATGCAAGTTCTTCCCGGAGGAAGCGTGCAGTCGGAGTGTCGAGAGGAGCTATCTGTTCGGGTGTACCCGAAGCCAGCATCTGTCCGCCATCGCGTCCTCCCTCAGGCCCCATCTCAATGAGCCAGTCGGCCGACTTTATCACGTCAAGGTTATGCTCGATGACGACCATCGTGTTGCCTTTGTCCACGAGTCGGTTGATTACTTTGAGAAGGACGTTTATATCGTGGAAATGGAGTCCGGTGGTGGGTTCATCGAGAATGAAAAGGGTCTTTCCGGTATCCTTCTTGGCAAGTTCAGTGGCAAGTTTCACACGTTGGTTCTCGCCTCCGCTCAGTGTGCTTGAAGGCTGGCCGAGTTTCAGATAACCGAGACCAATATCCTGAAGCACCTTTATCTTCTTCAGTATAGCCGGTACATTCTCAAAAAACTCCACAGCCTGGTTGACAGTCATCTCAAGCACATCTGAGATCGACTTTCCCTTATAGCGCACCTCAAGGGTTTCGCGGTTGTAGCGCTTGCCATGGCATTCCTCGCAAGGCACCAGGACATCGGGAAGGAAATTCATCTCTATGGTGCGGTAGCCGTTGCCTTTGCATGTCTCGCAGCGGCCACCACCCACATTGAAAGAGAACCGACCGGGTTTGTAGCCGCGAATTCTGGATTCGGGAAGCTCCACATAAAGTTTCCGGATATCGGTGAAGACTCCGGTGTAAGTGGCCGGATTCGATCTCGGACTTCTGCCGAGCGGCGATTGGTCGACCACCACGACCTTATCGATGTTGTCAAGTCCTTCGATGGCTTCGTAAGGCAGCGGCTGGATGTTGGAACGGTAGAACTTCCTGCTCAGGATGGGATAGAGCGTGCCGTTGACAAGACTCGACTTTCCTGATCCTGACACGCCCGTGACGCAGATGAATTTCCCGAGTGGAAACTCCACATCGACCGACTTGAGATTATGGCCCGATGCTCCGCGTATGATGAGCGACTTACCATTACCCCGGCGCCTTTCGGCAGGGACGGGAATCTCCCGCTCACCATTCAGGAAACCCGCTGTCAAGGTATGTGTCTTCTTAAGCTCTTCAGGAGTGCCCTGAAACACTACATTGCCACCCTTCCTACCCGCACCCGGCCCTATGTCGACAATATAGTCGGACTGGTTCATGATATCCTTGTCGTGCTCTACCACGATGATGGAATTGCCGTTGTCGCGCAGTTGCTTGAGGCTGTTGATGAGACGTTCGTTGTCGCGCTGGTGAAGCCCGATAGACGGCTCGTCGAGAATGTACAGCACATTTACCAACTGGCTGCCAATCTGCGTCGCAAGCCGGATACGCTGGCTCTCACCGCCTGAGAGGGATGCGCTCCGCCGGTTGAGGGAAAGATATTCCAGACCGACATCGATAAGGAATTTGAGTCTGGAGCGTATTTCCTTAAGAATCTCTACCGCGACAAGGCGGCGCTGCGGATCGACGTGATCCTCGAGTCCTTGTGTCCACTCATAAAGTTCCCTGATATCCATATTGGCCACCTCGGCGATGTTCTTGTCTTTGATGAAATAATGGAGCGAGATATTGTTGAGCCTCTGGCCTCCGCATTCCGGACATACAGACCGTGTGTAGAACTGTTCGCTCCATTTTTTAGCTTCACTTCCGAACTCATCGCTCTGCTGCGCTTCGATATACTTCACCAGACCGTCGAAATTAGACTCATAAGAATAAGTCTGCATTGTGGAGTTGGATATGGCAAGCCTGGAGTCTGTGCCGTTGAGGATATCATCGAGAGCTTCCTGAGGCAGATCTTTTATCGGGGTCTTCAGAGTGGCTCCATATATATGGCATATGGCTTCAATCTGCATGAATATAAGGCTGCTTTTGTATTTACCGAGCGGCACGATCCCACCTTCATGGATAGACTTGGAGGGATCTGGCACGATCTTTGCCATATCGATGATGTTGACCTCACCGAGCCCCTTGCACTTCCGGCAGGCTCCCTGGGGAGAGTTGAATGAGAAATTGTGCGGTGCCGGTTCCGGATACGACAGTCCGTTTTCCGAATCCATAAGAAGAAGGGAGAAATGATGCACCGTGCCGGCCTCCATGTCGATCACCATCATCTGCTTGTCGCCCTGTTTCAGGGCCTCGTTGATGGCTTCCTTAAGTCGCTGCTCATCGTTTTGTCTGACCTTCATACGGTCGATGACGAGTTCGATGCTGTGGTTGCGATAGCGGTCGGTCTTCATTCCATATGCGAGTTCCTTGAGTTCGCCGTCCACCCTCACATTGATGTAGCCTTTCTTGCGCAGATTCTCGAAAAGCTCCTTGTAGTGACCCTTGCGGTTCTTGACGAGCGGAGCAAGAATATATATCTTCCGATCGTCGAATGTCTTGATCACGATCTCACGATCTTGTCTTTGGTGTATTTCACCATCGGCTGACCGCTCAGATAGCTGCGGGCCTCTCCGAGCCGGGCATAGAGCAGGCGGAAGAAGTCGTAGATCTCCGTGGTGGTGCCGATCGTGCTGCGCGGATTCTTGTTGACCGTCTTCTGCTCGATGCTGATCACCGGGTTGAGCCCGGTGATCTTGTCGACGTCCGGCCGCTCCATATTGCCGAGAAGATTGCGGGCGTAGGCCGAGAAAGTTTCAATGTAACGTCGCTGGCCTTCGGCAAATATTGTGTCGAAGGCAAGCGATGACTTGCCACAGCCGCTGAGTCCGGTGATGACACATAGACTATTGTGCGGAATAGTGACATCTATGTTTTTCAAGTTGTGGACGCGAGCGCCCGATACCTCAATGAAATCTGTCTGTCTTAATATGTCGTTCATAATATAAATTCAAATATCCCCCGGTTATTCCTGCTGGGTAGTGGTGGCTTTGCCTCCGACGTATCTGACTACATTTATGTCGCCGGATTTTGCGTATTTCTTGCCGTCGGTGCCTTTTGCCTCGATAACATAATAGAAAACGCCTGAATCGACTGTTTTCCCTCCGACTTTTCCGTCCCAACCCTGGTCGGGCGATGTGAGATGACACACCTGATGGCCGTTGCGGTCAAAAATGTGGCATTGAAACTCAAGCAACGAGCGGTATGCCACTTTCCAGAGGTCGTTGACTCCATCTCCGTTGGGCGAGAACGCATTGGGAATCAGGAGCTGGCTTTCGCCGATATTGACCTCATATGTCTCGCCGATATATTCACAGCTGCCGTCGGCGTTGCTGCCGATGTATCGGAGATAGTGTGTGCCTTCGTCAAGGAATGTGTAGTCAAGATCCTGAGTAGTGAACCTGAAATCGATGTTCTCGAAATTAGGATCCCGAGTGAGCTGCCATTCATTGTGGATCACACCATCGGTGACGTATGCCTGAAAGGAGATATCGCATGGAGCCGAACCTCCGAGTCCTTCCTGGTCGCCGCTCCCGATCTGATTGCTTGCATCCGCCTCATCATCGTCGGCAGCTGAATTCACTATGGCGTAGGTCCTGGCATCTACGGACACGGGGCTTACGGCAGGCGACTCCACGGATTCCGCCCAGTTCCACTGTCGCAGGAATTTGTCGCCGGTCACAGTGAATGTGGACAGACAATAGTTGGGAGGCGACAGCCGATATTGGGGTTGCAGACTTTCGAAAGTCTTGCTTGTGGCTACATTGTCAAAAATACGGGATTCCTCAGACCATTCCTGAGTGATATACTCTACGGTGATCTCCTGATCGAGGGTCTTCTGCATTCCGTTGATGGTGAAGTATCGGATAGGAGAGCCTGAGCCTGAGACATTAATTATGCTCACGCCGCATTCCATGTCGGCTGAGGGGTTGACGCTCTCGAGGCTTAGCCTGTGTCGTGAGTAATCCACTATCCAGAAGCAATAGTTGCGGCCGCCATCGTCTACGATATAGCCGGTGTCGCCCTCCAGCACCGGGAGCGTACTTGTATTGCCGGATTGCACAGATTCCACCTCTTCGGCGTGGCCGCCACCGAGATTGCCATATTTCATCCATCTCACGCTGCCTCCTGTCGGGGACGTGTAGGAAGCTGTCACTCCGGCTGTAGAGTACAGCACATATATCTTTTCAAGCCCGGTCGACTTTTCAGGCGTCTCCTCGAGCACTTTAATCGAGTTGCCTTGAAACGACAACGACTGCGCTCCGGCTGAGAAAATGCCGGCGCACACCATGATCAAAGAGTATAATTCACGTCTTTCCATATCTATATATTAACGAAGACAAACAATATTTATTGCATAGGCGGCGTGTCGGATATGCAAGGACGGGCGTTCGGTTGTTATATCTTATATTTGATATGGTAACTACAAGAAGATATGGAAACAGCGAAAAAAGAAATGGACATAGAGACGCATCCCTTCCCCCCGTTCCTGCCAGAGGGAGCGCGAGTGCTCATTCTCGGCACTTTCCCTCCGGGAGAGCACCGATGGAGCATGAATTTCTATTATCCTAATCCGATCAATGATTTCTGGCGCATATGCGGGTTGCTTTTCCTTGGCGACAGAAACGCACTGTATGATGAGGCCAACAAATGCTTCAGGGAAGCGGACTGCAGAAGACTTATGGAGGAGAAGCATGTCGCTCTCAATGACACGGCAAGGGAGGTGAGGCGCCTTAAAGGGAATGCCTCCGACAAGTATCTCGAGATTCTGAAGACAGTGCCGCTATATGATCTTCTCGATGCGATCCCCGATTGCCGCACGATCGCCACTACGGGAGAAAAAGCAGCCCAGGTGATAGCCGGACTGACCGGTACCTCCGCACCTGGAATGGGGGAGATGACCGAGTCAGCCGACGGCCTGCGCATATGGCGCATGCCCTCCACGAGCCGTGCATATCCGATGAAACTGGAGAAAAAGGCCGGATATTACAAAGCATTGTTCCGTTCAGCCGGGATTCTGTGAAGATCGCAGATATGACATATAGGCAGACATTTTCGATTCAGCCTGATTTTCCTGAGGGGTCCAGAAGCGGGTGCCGACAAGCGAATCAGGCAAGTATTGCTGGTCGGCATAATGGTTTGGAAAGTCGTGGGCATATTTATATTCAGTACCGTAACCGATCTCTTTCATAAGCGAGGTTGGTGCGTTGCGCAGATGCAGGGGCACAGGAAGATCCCCCGTATTCCTCACGGCGGCCAGAGCCTCGTCGATCGCAAGATATGCTGAATTGCTCTTGGGCGATGTGGCGAGGTAGACAACGCATTGCGCAAGTATGATCCGTCCTTCGGGCCAGCCGATTTTCTGGAGCGCGTCGAAAGTGGCGTTGGCAAGCAGCAACGCGTTAGGATTCGCGAGACCGATGTCCTCTGCAGCCGATATGACAAGCCGGCGTGCGATGAATTTAGGATCCTCGCCGCCGGCCACCATCCGGGCGAGCCAATAGATGGCGGCATCGGGATCACTGCCCCGGATCGATTTGATGAATGCGGAGATGATGTCGTAGTGCATTTCTCCGTTACGGTCGTAGGCAGCAGGGTTCACCTGCAGACATCCTGTCACGAATTCATCGTCGATTATTATTGGCGCGTCTTCACGCACACTCTGCTCGAGAAGGTCGAGGATATTGAGAAGTTTCCGGGCATCACCTCCCGCAAAACGGAAGAGCGCATCAGTAGATTTGATCTCCACGTTCCTTTTAGAGAGTATCCTGTCTCTGGACAGAGCGCGGTCAAGCAGTGTCTGCAGATCTTCTTTCTCAAGTGATTTCAGTGTGTAGACCTGGGCACGGCTCAGAAGAGGCCGGATCACTTCAAACGATGGATTCTCCGTAGTGGCTCCTATTAGCGTGACAATCCCTTTCTCCACCGCTCCCAGAAGGGAGTCCTGCTGAGCTTTGTTAAAGCGGTGGATCTCATCAATGAAGAGTATAGGGCGTCCTGTGGCAAACATGCTCGAGGCTTCGCGGGTGCATTTGTCGAGCACCTCGCGTACATCCTTCACTCCAGATGTGACTGCGCTGAGAGTATAGAATTTGGCGTCGATCGAGTTGGCGATGATTCGCGCGAGGGTGGTTTTCCCGACACCCGGCGGTCCCCAAAGGATGAAGGAATTCACTTTCCCGGACTCTATCATGTTGCGGATGATGCCTCCGTCGCCTACGAGGTGGCGCTGCCCTATGTAGTCGTCAAGTGTATTGGGGCGCATGCGCTCCGCCAATGGTTCGAAATTGTTCATGAGAGTTTTTCCGAAAGCGAGTCAATATCCACATCCGCCACATTCCTGACTATTATGTCGGAAAACGGGGCTATGTCTTCTGCACGGAGCGTACCCTCGACGCCTACGACATATGCTCCGGCGGCTCTGCCCGCCTTCACGCCCTGAAGAGAATCTTCGAAGACGGCGCATCGCCGAGGATCCAAACCGAGACGGTGGGCTGCCTTCAGATACCCTTCCGGATCGGGTTTGGAATTGGAGACTTCATCTCCGGTGATTATGACATCAAACATTTCCTTGAATCCGGGCATATCGATCCAGAGGTGTTCCATTTTCAAGGCGTTGCTGCTCGTGACGAGAGCCACGGGAATACCACTCTTACGCAGTCTGCCGATAAACTCCACAGCGCCGGGAAGAGGTTCGTAGACCATCATGCCCTCAAGACGGTACAGCTCCTTCACCACATCAGCACGCACCTGAGGGTCGGGGAAATATCGGTCGAGGATATCTTCAAGAGTCGTCCCCTTGATCTTGTATGCAAAATTATCTATGCCTGTGGGCCATCGTTGCTCGATAGCTTCCCATATTTTAGTATATAATCTTTCGCTGTCGATCAGAACGCCGTCAAGATCAAACAGGCATCCTATGTCTCTTGTATTATTCGTATTCATAAAGCACAAATTTAGCGAACTTTTATGTAATGCCAAAACTTTTTATTAATTTTGTAGAATTAATTCGAAATCCACCACCGCAGGCCGGTTTCTACAAGCCGGGTTGCTGATATAGATGTCGGCAGTGTGGCGGATGGAGGATCCATATGATAAACGTTCCGGACCTTGGAATTGTTAAATAATATATGATAAAAGAAATAACACTGCGGGTGACACCGGAGACGGCCGCCACCGCCGCTATGCTTGAAAAAAAGATTGCGGCTGCAGCCGGCTGCAGGATCAACGACTGGAAAATCGTGCGCCGTTCGGTCGACGCCCGTAAACGCGACATCGTCATCAATATCAATGTGCGTGTGGCGGTAGGCGATGACCGGTCGGTGCCTACAGGCTACGCGCCTGTATCGTTTCCTCAGGTGTCGGATTCCCCTTTCACTGTGGTGATAGTGGGAGCCGGCCCTGCCGGCCTTTTTGCGGCGCTGAAATGTATCGAACTGGGAATTCGGCCGATAGTGCTCGAAAGAGGCAAAGATGTGGATTCCAGACGTGTCGATATAGCGATGCTGAACCGAGAGCGCCGCATAGATCCGGAGTCGAACTATTGTTTCGGAGAAGGGGGAGCCGGTACTTTTTCAGATGGCAAACTATATACACGCAGTAAAAAGCGCGGCAATCCAGCCGAGGTGTTGTCTCTGCTCGTTCAGCATGGAGCAGACCATAGCATCCTGATAGATGCCCATCCGCATATCGGGAGCGACCGTCTTCCGGGAATAATGAAAAATATCCGGAACACGATTATTGATCACGGCGGAGAGGTGCGGTTTCAGACCCGTGCGGAGCGCTTGCTCATACTAGATGGCAAGGCTACTGGGGTGGTGGCGCAGACCGGAGAAACAATAAATGCGGATGCCGTGATTCTTGCCACCGGGCATTCCGCCCGCGACGTATACCGCAATCTCGTGCGTGATGGTGTGCGACTTGAGGCCAAAGGTCTGGCAATCGGCGTCAGACTCGAGCATCCGCAGGAACTGATCGACAGGATTCAGTATCACAATCCCGCAGGTCGCGGACGATGGTTGCCGGCTGCTGAATACAGTTTTGTGACGCAAGCCGACGGCCGGGGTGTCTATAGTTTCTGCATGTGTCCCGGCGGAGTGGTGGTGGCGGCCGGAAGCAGTCCGGGCGAACTGGTGGTGAACGGCATGTCGGCGTCGGCACGTAGCAGCATCTGGGCAAATTCTGGAATGGTGGTAGAGGTCCATCCGGGCGATTTCCCTGAGTATTCAGGACGCGGTGTATTTGAAATGCTTGATCTGGTGGAAGATCTTGAACGAAACTTCTATCGCGAGAGCAGCGACAGCATCACCGCTCCCGCACAGCGGATGACAGATTTTGTAGAAGGGCGCGACTCGAAGACGATACCGCCGTCGAGCTATCTTCCTGGGCTTTATGCGGCGCGTCTTGACAGGATGCTTCCTTCTTTCATAGCCACCCGCCTGCAGAAGGGCTTTGCCGATTTCGGAAGAAAAGCCAAGGGCTTTCTCACCGACAAGGCCATACTCATAGGTCTGGAATCGCGCACGTCAAGTCCGGTGAGAATACCGCGCGATAAGGAGACTCTCTGCCATACAGATATCCGGGGCCTTTATCCTGCAGGCGAAGGAGCCGGTTATGCCGGAGGTATTGTATCCGCTGCCATCGATGGAATGAGGTGTGCTTCCGAAATACGCAAGGCTCTTACGGAGACTGACAATGTAATATTTCAAACGAACGATTGAAACCCAATATATGAGTACAATATTAACAATCGAGACATCGGGCAAATTCTGTAGTGTCGCACTGATACATGAGGGCCTTGCTGAATTCACCCGGGAAGATACCGAGGAGATGAACCATGCAAGAGCAATCGGTCCGTTTGCCGAAGCCTGCGTGAAAGAAGCACGCCGGCGTGGATGGAAGATAGACGCAGTGGCGGTGAGCATGGGACCGGGAAGCTACACCGGCCTCCGAATCGGATTATCCATGGCAAAGGGACTGTGTTTCTCGCTGGGAGTGCCTCTTATCGGGGTGTCTACCTTGAAACTGCTGGCTGTCAAGGCGATGTTCAGGAATCTGGACTGGCAGGGGGATGAGATCCTCGTTCCAATGATCGATGCGCGCCGAATGGAGGTGTATACGGCTGCATATGATTTCAGGCTAAACACACTGCTGCAGCCACAGCCGATGATTCTTTCGGAAGGGTGCTTTGACTCGCTGCCAGCTGACAATGACATCTTTTTCATGGGTGATGGAGCGGAAAAATCCAAGGATGTGCTCCATGGCAGCCGACTGAATTGGATCGACGGCCTGACACCGCGCGCTTCCGACATGACAGCTCTCGCTGAAAAAGCATTCCGCGAGAACGATTTTATCGACACTGCCTACAGCGTGCCGGAGTATATCAAGGACTATGTGGCCAAGAAGAGCACGGTCAAAGGCCTCTGAACGATATACAGTCTCTTATAAATCCTATTATAAAATAAAATTAACCATTTAACCCCGACTATAGAAGTGGAAGATAACGAAGTTACCACACAAGATATCGCGTTTGCGGAAGTGCCGCAGGACGTAGTCAAGATGATTCCCTACAACACCGGCATGCCGAAGCTTAAGATGGCGGAATACGGCAGAAACATCCAGAATCTCGTTGATTTCTGTGTCAGTATACCCGACAGGGAAGAGCGTACGCGTTGTGCTCATGCCATAGCTGAGATAATGACCATTCTGTTCCCGTCATTGAAGAAAGATCCGAACAGCAGTAAGAAAATATGGGATCACATAAGCATCATGTCGGATTTCGCGCTTGACATTGATTTTCCTGTGGAAGTGGTGACAGCCGAGGAGGCAAATCCGATACCAGACCCGATACCATACAGCAATGCGCGCGACATATGCTTCCGTTATTATGGAAAACATATCCAGAACATGGTGAAGACAGTGGCCGACATGGAGCCTTCAGATGAAAGGGAAACACTGATCGGGGTCATTGCAAACCATATGAAAAAACTTATGCTCGCCCACAACAAGGAGTCCGTGAGCGATCAGAAGGTGCTTCGGGATCTTTGCTTCCTGAGCGACGGAAAGATCGATCTGCTCCCGGGAGATATACAGCTGTATGACTACCAGGAGCTCGAACCGACTGCTTCACAGAAGGGAAACAAGAAAAAGAAATGAATCCAACACACCATATATAATGAGCGAATTCATAGTCGAGGGAGGATGCAGACTACAGGGCACCATAACGCCGCAAGGCGCAAAAAACGAAGCCCTACAGGTGATCTGCGCTTCACTGCTCACATCGGAAACAGTGATAATCTCAAATCTTCCCGACATAGCCGATGTAAATAATCTGATTGATCTCCTGACGCGGCTCGGTGTCAAGACACGATATATCGACAGACATACATGCGAGTTTTGCGCCGACAATATAGACCTTGCATATCTGCATACAGATGAGTTTCAGAAGAAAGCGCAGGCATTGCGCGGGTCGGTGATGGTCACCGGTCCGCTTGTGGCACGTTTCGGTGAGGCTGTGCTTCCAAAACCCGGAGGCGACAAAATCGGACGTCGACGGCTCGACACACATCTTCTGGGACTTGAGAAACTCGGCGCTTGTTTTGATTATGACCAGACGCAGAGGGTATATAACATCACAGCTCCCAAAGGTCTCAACGGAGTGTATATGTTGCTGGACGAGGCCTCAGTCACAGGTACTGCCAATCTGATAATGGCTGCGGTGCTTGCCAATGGCGTGACTACAATCTATAATGCCGCCTGCGAACCCTACATACAGCAGTTGTGCCGGATGCTGGTGAAGATGGGTGCCAAGATAGAGGGAATAGGAAGCAACCTGCTGACTATAACAGGAGTGAAGTCTCTCTGGGGCGTAAACCACAGGCTTCTTCCCGATATGATTGAAGTGGGAAGTTTCATAGGAATAGCGGCAATGACTGGAAGCAATCTCACCCTCCGCAATGTCGGAGTGCGGGATCTCGGCATAATTCCCGATGCATTCGCGCGCCTCGGAATTTCACTCACAGTGAAAGGCGATGATATAGTCATCGACCAGCGAGACATATATGAGATAGAATCTTTTCTCGACGGGTCGATCATGACAATAGCGGATGCTCCGTGGCCGGGTCTATCTCCTGACCTACTCAGCATTTTCCTTGTGGTTGCCACCCAGGCCAAGGGAAGCGTGCTTATACATCAGAAGATGTTTGAGAGCCGACTTTTCTTTGTGGACAAGCTCATCGACATGGGGGCGAAGATAATTCTGTGCGACCCTCACCGGGCTGCGGTCATAGGAAGCGGGAAGTTCAATTCGCTGAGGGCTTCGAGAATGGTGAGTCCTGATATAAGAGCCGGGATAGCTTTGCTTATTGCGGCCATGGCTGCAAAAGGTACAAGCCGGATTGAGAATATCGATCAGATCGACCGTGGATATGAAAGAATCGACGACCGGCTGAACGCTCTCGGAGCCAAGATTTTCAGAAATTGAAATCCAACGGTCCGGCAGGAATGTTGTAGTTAAAAAGACATTTGCGATGATTAGACAAGAGGAAATATCTGCAGTTGGAAAATTGCAGAAGACACATGCGCTGAGAGGGGAGCTGAACATCCTGCTCGACATTGACGCAGAATATCTGGAGGCCGGGAATCCCGCGATTCTTGACATCGACGGCATTTTCGTGCCATTCTATGCACAAAGCATACGCCCCAAGGGCAGCTTTTCATATCTGGTCAAATTTCAAGGTGTCGACTCCGAGTTCGAGGCTAAGAAACTGGTCAATAAGACAGTCTACGCACTACGTGACAAGCTGAAAGAATATCTTGCCGAAGCGGGCGATGACGAGTATGCTCTCTACGATGATCTCATCGGCTGGAGCGTGGAAGACACTGAAGCCGGAAGAATTGGAACCATTGTGGACATAGATACGAATACAGAGAATGAGCTCTTCATTGTCGAGACTCCAGACGGCGATACCGTATATATTCCTCTTACGGAAGACTTCATAGAGAAAATCGACGAGGATGCAAGGACAATAATCATGACCCTTCCTGACGGACTGATAGACATTAATGTATAACAACAGCAAATGAGATTACAGGCAATATTGATATCGATGGCAGTAGCGCTTCAGTCACTTTCATTGTCGGCTCAGGAGCAGCAGGCTCTCGAAGACCTTACCTTCACGCAGATGCTGAAGTCGGTAGACCTTGCCGATGAACCCAAGGCAGCCGATCTTATAAGAAAATTTCAGGATCTTGAAGCACGCAATAAATTGATGAACGGACCACTGTCGCCGAGAAAAAGCGGATGCAAGATCGAAGCTTTCCGCAAAAAGGAAGTGATTCTCGTGACAATCCCGGCCGACAGACTTTTTGCACCGAATGCCACCGAACTGCTGCCGGACGCATCCAGATTCCTGAGTCCGCTGAAGCGCTACATGAAGGATCCGGATATGTTTCGCGTTCTGATAGTCATGCATACTGACAACACAGGCTCCCCCGATTACCGCGAGAATATCACGGCCGACAGGGTAGACGCTGTCGCGGAATGGTTTGACGAGTCGGGAGCTGATACTTCATTCACATTCTCCTATGCGTTTGGCGACGATGCACCGTTGGTGCCTAATACCTCTATGGATAACAGAGCAGCCAACCGCAGGCTTGAAGTCTATCTGATGCCCGGCGAGAAGATGCTAAAGGAAGCAAAGAAAGGAAAAATTGATTTCTGATGACACAAAAAGACATAAAAACACCATATTACATTGTCTACGAAGACAAACTTGTGCGCAATCTCCAGCTGCTGAAACGTGTTGAGACAGAAGCCGGAGTGAAAATCATAATGGCGTTTAAGGCAAACGCACTCTGGAAGGCGTTTCCTATAATCAAACGTTATTTCAGCTCGTCGACGGCAAGTTCGCTGAATGAAATGCGTCTGTCGTTAGATTTCCTCGGAGACGACGTCCACGCCTATTGTCCGGTATATACAGATGCAACATTTCCTCAGTTTCTTGCCGGTTGCTCACACATCACGTTCAATTCAATTGCACAGTATGAGCGGTTCAGACCGCAACTTAAGGACTGGAATGTAAAGAATCCCGGATCGCGTGTCAGCGCGGGCCTTAGAGTCAATCCCCACTGCAGTGTCATTGAGACAGATATCTATAATCCATGTGTGCCGGGTTCAAGGTTTGGCGAATCCGCCCCGGCTCTTGCAAATGGGCTTCCAGACGGTCTGGAGGGATTGCATTTCCATGCGCTCTGCGAGTCAGACAGTCATGATCTCGGGAAGGTGCTCGATGCGTTCAAGGAGCAGTACGGACATCTGATTCCTCATGTGAAGTGGCTCAATATGGGTGGCGGACATCTCATGACACGCAAGGGATATGACATCGACTTCCTGATCTCGCTTATGAAAGGGCTGCATGAGGAATACCCTGGTTTGAAGATTATCATGGAACCGGGAAGCGCATTCACATGGAAGACGGGTGATCTGGTGACTGAGGTGCTCGATATAGTGGAGGATGCAGGAATAAAGACAGCTATAATCGATGCGTCATTCGCTTGCCATATGCCCGACTGCCTTGAGATGCCGTATAAACCTGAGATTGCGGAGGCACTCCCCGCAGATTCCGAAACGAAAAACAATATCTACAGGCTTGGCGGCAATTCATGTCTCAGCGGAGACTTTGTGGGAGATTGGGCATTTGCCTCTCCGCTGAAGGCGGGCGACCGGTTGACACTTTGCGATATGAACCATTACACCACTGTGAAGACCAATATGTTCAACGGTATCCAGCATCCTTCTATATGGCTGCAGCCTTCTGGAGGAGATCCCGTGCTGCTGAGAGAATTCAGTTACGAGGATTACCGCGACAGAATGTCATGAAACAATGTCCCCCGGATTCGTAGAGAATCCGGGGGACATTGTTTCATGACACATCATATTGTCATTCCGCAGACTTCTTCAGATGTGAATAGATAATAGGTGCAGACGCTTTCCATACCTGTGCCGCTATCTGCTTCATGCCGTTCTGCGACGGATGGGAGCGCTGTTTGTCGATATTCTGGAGCCTGATGTTGGCAACGTCGTAATGCTTGCAGATCTCCGCCATAGATTCTGTCACATTTCTGCCGAGCTCACTGTTGCAGATGTTGATGATCAGTGCATCCGGATACTGTTTCTTCAAGGAGTCGAGAAGGTGTGCGAAGGCAGGCCGGTAGCTGTACATGTCTTTCTCTGTCCAGCCACTGTACTTGAATTCACCCACGGGACTTTTTGCCCAGTCGTCGTTGGTGCCCCCGAAGATGAAGATCACTTCCGGGTTTCCGAGTCTGTCGGCCCTGGTGTTGAACGAACGATCCTTGTAATCCTCCCCTCTGTAGCCCGAGTAGCTGACCGTACTTCCGCTCCAGGCGTCAAGTTTGTCAATCTCCAGTCCGTTGGCTTCGGCCATGATATGCCACCAGGTCTGATCAGGCGAGTTCACATCGTTGCCATCGGTCTTTTGAAAATACCAGCAGTCGTAACCTTCCGGTATCTTGCCATCGAAAGTGGAATAACTGTCGCCCAGAATGGATATTCTCAGCTGGGCTCCGGCGGTTAGGGCTATCAGCATCCCGACCACCGGCAAAAGAAACTTCTTCATGGTTGCTTTCTGTTTTTTTGAATTATGGTGCAAAGTTAATAAAAAAATGATTAACTTTGCGGTCGAATTGAATAATCTTCAAAATACTTTGACACAAATGGCCGCTGATAAAAGACGAATATTCCTGACGGGAGCTACGGGAGTGATGGGATCGCATGCGCTTTCGGAGCTTGTGTCGTCGGCAGAACCATATGAGATCACGGTGTTGGCGCGAGACAGTGTGAAGAACCGCAGGAAGCTCAGACCATTTGAAGGAAAGGGAGTCAGAGTGATATGGGGCGACCTGCTCGACAGAGAAGCAGTGGCTTCCGGAGTAGCCTCGGCAGATGTAGTGCTCCATGTAGGAGGAATGGTCTCTCCTGAAGCGGACTGGCATCCAGCCGAGACCTTACGTGTGAATGTAGGCGCTATGCGCAACATTCTCGATGCTGCTCTCCCACGCAAGGATGAGGTCAGGCTTGTCTATGTGGGGTCTGTGTCGCAGTATGGTCCGCATTGCCCGCCCGGACATTGGGGCGAATGTGGCGATCCGCTTGTCCCCACGGATATGGATGCTTATGCCAACTCAAAAACTGAAGCAGAACGCATGCTTCTTGAATCAGATCTGCGTTGGTGGGTATCGTTGCGCCTGTCGGCCATTCTGCATAGCGGACTTCTGATGAAGGCTTCTAATCCAGTCGCGTTCCATGTGCCGCTGAGAGGTGTGCTGGAATGGATTACTGCCGAGGATTCCGGGCGCGCCCTTGAACGCGCGTGTCGGCCAGACGTGCCCGATTCTTTCTGGTGCAGATGTTATAACCTTGGCGGCGGGGCTGACTACCGCATGACCAATTATGAATTTGAGCGAAGGCTTCTCAAGGCAATGGGATGTCCGCCTCCGGAAAAGATTTTCAAGCCGAACTGGTTCGCTACCGAAAATTTTCATGGCATGTGGTATGCTGATTCAGATATTCTCGACGATATCCTTCATTTCAGAAGCGGAGTCTCGCCGGATGCTTATTTCAAGCGTATGAGAACAGAACTGCCGTTCTATTTCAGGCTTGCTCCCCTTGCTCCTGCCGCTGCTTTGAGAATGTTCATGCGCAAAGTGGCCTCTGCTCCTGATCTCGGCACGCTATGGTGGATAAAACATAACGAGGAATCACGAATCAGGACATTCTGGGGAAGCCGGGAGGCATGGGAATCTATTCCGGACTGGAAAGGCCTGGATCTTTCCCGGCCTGATGATGTCAATCCGGGATGTGTCCGGGAGGAGAATCCGTATATAGACGATCCCGAGGTCCGAATCCGGTGTGTCTGCCCAAAATGCGGAAGCAGGTATTCGGTCAAGGCTCGAACATATGCGGCCGGTCACCGGTGTCTTGATTGTCTGCATAAAGCTAATATGACTGTTCAAGGCGGTTAAAACAATTAGATTAATATAAAAAAGCGCCCTCTGGGCGCTTTTTTATGAGAAAACTTTATTGTTCGATGCGGCGGTAGGACGATTCGCCGGCTGCTTCGAGGAAATTACATACGGAGTATACGATGAGGGCTATGCCGGTGAGAAGCACTATGAGATTCATCATGGTGGCGCTTCCGATAATGATTATCGCTATGCCTCCGAATACAAGCAGGATAGGGAGAATATAGAATGCAAACGGAAACCGGGAGTCTTTGAATCCGAAACTGAGAAGGCAGATATGGTAGAGTCCGGCAGCTATCATGAGTCCGGCAAAGACGTAGACGAGTATTGATGTGAAGCCTTCAGGATCGAACAGAAGCCATAGTCCGAAGGCTATCGTCACTATTGCGGTCAGCACGGATAGCATTGTATTGTTAGCCTCTTTTTTGAATGCAAGGCATATGTTGATGATGGCGGCCACAAGGAATGCTACTCCCATCACCATCACCACAGCTGAAATCGCAGCCGATTTCATGAATATCAGAACGACTCCGAGTATCAGGGTGACTATTCCGGTATAAGTCAAATTTTTGCTTTTCATAATCGTGAAATTTAAGATTTATAAACATAACAACTCAAAGCCAACCTGAGTTTGAACATTCGCTATAAAAAAAAGATATGATGATATAAGCCGCATGTATGAAAAGTTTTTTATCAGGGAAAAGCGGCTGGATTGCGGGGAATTTAGTAATTTTGTACCGTAAAAATATATCTGGTATGAAATTATTTAAATTTATCACTGACTGGATTCTCATATTTGCCATTCTCGGCGGAATAGGCGGCTATTTCCTCTACACTTCAATCCCGGCACTTTCGGCAACCCACCATGCGGCACTGCAGCTCGTGCAGTTTCTCCAACCCCTGCTCATTTGCTGTATGTTGTTCCTGACATTCTGCAAAGTGAACCTGAAGCGTCTGCGGCTGTGCCGCTATCATTGGTGGCTGCTACTTTTTCAAATAGGTCTGTATGCTGCTATCGGCGCTGTGGTGATGTCTCTTCCCAGAGACGGGCTGCGTATAGTGCTCGAGGGAGCGATGATCTGCTTCATATGTCCCACTGCAACTGCCGGTGCTGTCATTGTCAAGAAATTGGGGGGAGAGCCGATCCATATCACCACCTACACAATATTGATAAATCTGGCGGTGTCGCTTATCATACCGGCTACCATACCTCTCGTGCATCCGAACCCGGGCATGACGTTTGCCACTGCTTCCATACTGATCCTCGGCAAGGTATTCCCTCTGCTGCTCCTGCCGTTGGTGGCTGCATTTCTCCTGAGGCAGTTTATGCCTAAGTTTCATGCCTGCGTGGAGAAATACGGACACTTGTCGTTCGAACTGTGGGTGATAGCTCTCGCACTGGCTATGGCGGTCACTACCCGATATATAGTACACAGCAAAACGTCAGTAGCAATCGATTTCTGGCTGGTGGCCGTCTCATTATTAGCCTGTGTGATGCAATTCTATGTCGGACGCAAGATAGGTGCAGCCTATGGCGATACCATGACGGCCGGTCAGTCGCTGGGTCAGAAAAACACCGTTCTTGCGATTTGGCTCGGATATACGTTCTTCACACCCATAACATCATTGGCCGGCGGATTCTACAGTATCTGGCACAATGTCATCAATTCATGGCAGCTATATCAGCACAAGCGGAGCAACAGGAATTGATTTTTTTCGAAAAGAAGTGAACCATGTGCTGCATGGAGGCGTTATGTGAAAAAACATTAATCAAAACGAATTCCGCTATGAAGAAACTTTTAGTATCATTGGCAGTACTCCTCTCCTCCGTCTCAGCGTTCGCTGTAAGCCCATTCTTTGAATTCGCTCCTGTGATAGCAGGTGGCAGCACATGTCGGTTCAATGTGCAGGCCGGTATCCACGAGGATCTGCACCCTAATTTCGGACTTGGTGCGGGAATGGGCATCACTGAAAAATGGAACTTCGATCAGGGCCCTCTGATTCCTATATTCGTGCGTGGTGATGTCCACGGTTCCGTAGGTGGTCTCAAGCCGTTCTTTTCATTGGACATAGGCTATGCGATCAACACTGAAAACACCGAATACGGAGCCGTAGTGGTCAATCCGATGATTGGTCTCAACTTCGGCCACTGGTACGGAGGCATCGGTTATGAAGCTCTATGCTGGACTCCTAAGCATGCCGGCTCCACCAACTGTTTCAACATGAAGATTGGCTATCGTTGGTGATAATCCGAACCTTCAGGAGCCAAATCAGGCAAAAGAAAAAAACCGCATTCACATGTGAATGCGGTTTTTTTTCTTTTCAGTGGTCAGATGGTTCATTTCATTCGTTTCAGGATATTGTAGCTTGGAAGGATACCGAGTTCACCGGCACGTGAAAGGTCAGCGAACGCTTCGTTTTTGTGTCCGGCGGAGAGATGGCACAGACCACGGTTGAAATATGCAGCTCCGAATTCAGAATCAGTATTGATTGCTTTGGTGAAGCATTCAGCGGCCTGGGAATAGTCTCTCTGTGAATAGAGCAGACATCCTTTGTCGTACCAGGCGTGTGCCAGATTCGGATTGATCCGGAGCGCGGCATCGAAGTCAGCAGCAGCCATAGCCAGTTCTCCCGCTGCGAGGCGCTGGTCGGATTTAGTCAGGGCATCGCCGTATCTCGCCACTCCACGGGCCATATATGCCAGAGTAAATTCAGGATTTCCTTCAATGATGATGTCAAGATCCTCGATGGCTGCAGGATAATTCTTGAGCATGGTGTATGCAATAGCGCGCGCGATTCGGTCGGCGGGGCGAACTTCCTTGCTGTTGGAGATCACAGATGTGTAGTCTTCCGCTATCTTGAAAAGAGCTTCATAATCCGGAGTGGAGGCCGTCTCGTTGACCGGAGACAGATAAAGCGACCGGTTGATGTATCTTCCGCGGTTGAAAGCATCCAGTTCTCTGAAGTAGTTTGAGTTGGATGCCAGTGATTTAGGCGACTGCGAAAAGGAAATCGCATACATCGGTTCCGGTTCGGCCATCACGTCACGGTCCTGCACGCGTCCTTTTATCCTTTCGTTATAGGAAAGTTCTGTCTGAGGAATCTCCTGCATAGTGACGAGCTGGTTGAAACGGTCCATTACTTCGATCTCATCTTCTTCTGTGATGTCTTCAGGAGCTTTGTCGGCATGACGGGGAGTGCCGGCCGCGATAGTCGGGCGGTCAAGCGGATTGCTTTCGGGGTTAGCTACATATTTGCGAACGAGATTTTCCGCATAGTTTATATTTGCTCCTACCGCTTTGAGATTGCCGAGCCCGCGTTCGGCTTCAGCTATCGCATAGTAGACCGGATAAAACTTTGGATATCTCTTCGCGATTGCCTTGAAATCAGAGAGCGCTTCGCTATGTTCTCCCGATTCAAGCTCCACGAGTCCGCGGTTGTAGCGGGCATGGAAGTTGTTGGGGTTCAGACCGAGCACTGACGAGAAATCTTTTTTAGCATTGATGAGGTCCTTGACTTCAAAACGGAGCAAAGCCCGGTTGAAGAGAGCTGCCATGTTTTTTGGATCAAGCTGGAGAGCGTAGTTGTAGTCAGACATGGCGCCGAGGTAGTTGTCGGTGTTGTAGCGCAGATAGGCTCTGTTGATGTAGAGCGATGGTTCCTCCGGTCTGAGTCTGACAGCTTCCTCCATGTCGCCGAGAGCTTCTTCCCAATTGCCACGTGAACTTGCTATGTCGGCCCGTATGAGATACGGATTTATGAGGGCACGGTTGAGCTTTATGGCTTTTTCCACATCGGAGAGGGAAGCCGCCGTGTCGGCACGTTGCAGGTTGAGCGATGCCCTGGCTGCGAATCCTTCGTCAAAGCGCGGATATAGTCTAAGCAGATTGTCCATGGTCTCAGCCGCCTCGTCATATTTCTCCATTCCGGCAAGAGCCACACCTTTATAGAAAAGAAAATATTTTTCAGTAGGATTATGTTTGAGCCCTTCGTTGTAGTCAGCCACTGCAAGCGAATCAAGTCCGAGATTCTGCCGTGCGAAACCACGCAGCTTATAAGCTTCAGCCTTGAACTTATTGCGGGCGATAGCTTCGCTGCAGTCGGCTTCCGCCCCTTTGTAATCTTCAAGATTCAATTTTGCCAACGCCCGAAAAAAATAAGGATCGGCAAGATATGGCTTGGCTTTGATAGCCTGGTTGAAATATTGGATGGCAAGCATGTAGTCGTCCATCGACAGGACATTCTTGCCGATGGTCAGGACCTGCTCGGCGTTAATCTGGGCTTTCGCCGGCAGTGCGGCTGCCATGGACAACATGATTGCTGTGATGATCTTGAGTCGTTTCATTCCACAAAGTTACTAAGTTTTTTCCAATTTTGCAAGCGGTGCAAACTTGCCGACCTATTGAGGTGTTGTTAAAATGTAAAATAATGTAGCCATGAATAAAGAAAGAATAGTGATTATAGGAGGAGGCTTCGCGGGAATGAATCTTGCCAAACGGCTTGACGTCGGCATGTATGATGTCAAAGTCATCGACCGGAACAATTATCATTCCTTCCCTCCGCTCTTTTACCAGATAGCTTCATCTGCGCTGGATGTGCCGAGTATTAGTTTTCCGTTCCGTCGGGAATTTAAAAAATCAGGGGGCAGAATCGCATACCATATGGGACATGTTAAAAATATAGACCTGAAGAATAAGGTGGTCACGACAAGTTATGAGGATGTCAGCTATGATCGACTTGTGATAGCGGCCGGCTCTACCAATAATTTCTTTGGAATGGATGGACTGGGCCAGAATGTGTTCTGTATTAAGACTTCGGCGGAGGCAAGCCATACTCGCGATGAAATACTTGACCGTCTGGAACGCGGATGTATTGAGAAGGATGCAGAGCGCAGAAAGGAACTGCTGAGTTTCCTCGTGATAGGTGGTGGACCGGCCGGAGTGGAGATCGCGGGAGCTCTCGGAGAGATGAAGCGCGATGTGCTTCCCCGGGAATATCCGGAGCTCAATGCCGATGATCTTTCCATCACGCTTGTGGAAGGTTCCGGACGTCTGCTTTCCGCTTTCGATCCTGAATTGAGCCGTAAGGCGGAAAAATATCTTGGTGAACTTATGGTCGATATTCGTCTCAATACGGTCATGAAAGGATATGCCGACAAGATGGTGAGTTTCGCCGATGGCCATAAGGAATATTGGGAGACCCTCATCTGGACCGCAGGCGTGATGGGCGAACCAATACCAGGGCTGCCTGACGCATTCATGGGGCGCGGTGGAAGAATCCTGGTAGATGAGATGAACAAGGTGATTGGAGCCGATGATGTATATGCCATAGGAGATATAGCCCTCATGAAGACGGAAGATTATCCCGACGGCCATCCGCAGGTGGCGCAGCCTGCGATACAGCAGGCCCGAAATCTTGCCGCTAATCTGAACAATCCCGGCCGTAGGCATCCTTTCAGATATAAGGATAAAGGCACCATGGCTACAGTGGGCCGCAACAGAGCTATCGCACAGATCGGGAAAATGACTTTTTCCGGACGGTTGGCATGGTGGCTGTGGATGTTGATTCATCTCATCAGCATTCTTGGCGTTCGCACTAAAATAACAGTCCTACTCAACTGGATATGGAACTATTGCACATACAGCACTTCGCTCAGACTGCTGATGCGTCCGGTGAAATTTCCTCTGCGAAGGCACTGGGGCGACTGAGGCAAGATGTTGCAAATGCGGTTTTTTTTAGTTAACTTTGCAGAATAGGTTCATGAAGCAGGTGCGCGGGTTGTGCGCATAGGCTTAGGTCATGCTTCTGAAAATAGTTTATAAAGATAGAAATATGAAAAGATACGATATTTTTATGGCATCCCTTGCTCTTCTTATTGGAACAGCGGGTTGCTCCGTGTTTAAATCCTCAGAAAAATCACAGAATGCCGACAAAGGGCTTCAGGGATGGGTGGAGGAAGGAAAAGATGATGCCTCCAGAGTCAAGGAGGCGGTGAAGAAAGAAAGCGGAAGGATCAAGAAGGGCTCTGACAAGGTGGTGGCTGAAGTAAAAGAAAAGATGAAGGAGATGGCTGACTCTCCGAATGCGATAGTAGTATCAGGCGATTGGGCCATAGAGACGGTGCTTGGCAAGAAAGCTGTCGGCGAGACTGCTCCTTACATTAAATTCGTGCCGTCAGAGAAACGCATTTATGGCAACAACGGGTGCAATGTGATCAACGGAGATTATACCATTGGTGTTGATGACCGTTCTCTTTCCTTCAGCAATCTTGCCACTACTATGATGATGTGCGCCCAGACCAACATCACCGATGTGGAGATAGGTGAGGCTTTGAGCCTGTCAAGAAAATATTCGGTGGTGTCTGCCGAAACGGACAAGACTCTGACGTTGTATGATGCCGGAGGAAATGCCATAATGACTCTTATGCACCGCGACTTCCACTTTCTTGACGGAACATGGGCTGTAGTTGCAATAGACGGAGAGAAAGTCAACATCCCGGATATGAAGATCGCTCTTGATGTGGATGAGAAAAGAATGCACGGAAACACAGGATGCAATATCATCAACGGCGAGCTTGAGACAGACATGGAGACTGCCAATTCGATCTCCATATCTAAAATTGCAATGACTAAAATGGCTTGTCCGAATTCAGGATGGGAAACGCGTATGACCATGGCACTTGAAGAAGCTGTCACTGCCAGACAGATAAGTGCTGACGAGATGGAACTCATCGGCAGCAATGGCCGGCAGGTGATGCTTCTTCAACGGACATCAGCCATTGAATAATGATTCCGGCATCATCATGCAGAAGCGGAATATTTAACTGAAAACAGAGAACTATCGATGGAAGTGAGAGTTGATAAATGGTTGTGGGCTATGCGTGTGTTCAAGACCCGCACAATAGCCACCGACGCTTGCAAAAAGGGAAGGGTTACAATTGGAGGCAGTCCGGTAAAACCCTCGCGGCCCGTGAAGGAGGGTGACATCATAGATGTCCGCAAGTCTCCGATTACATATACGTTCCGCGTGAAAGCAGTGACGCAGAACCGTCTTGGCGCACGTCTGGTGCCTGATTATCTGGAAAATCTGACGCCTCAGAGTCAGTATGATTTGCTTGAAATGACCAAGATATCAGGATTCGTAGACCGACGTAAGGGACTCGGACGTCCTACAAAGCGAGAGGGACGTGAGATGTCCAGATTTAAGGAAGATACTTATGCCGATACATATTTCCTCGATTGGGAAGATGACGACGAAGAGGATGAATAGCCGTAGCAATGCCGCCGATGCATTATTTGGCGCGGTATTTGCTGTTTAGTTTGAGATGAATAAAAGACAAATAGAAATAAAAGGTGCCCGGGTCAACAATCTGAAGAATGTCGACCTGAGTCTACCTATTGGCGAATTCATAGTCATGACCGGTGTCAGTGGAAGCGGAAAGTCATCGCTCGCGTTTGACACCTTATATGCAGAGGGGCAACGGCGCTATGTCGAGAGTCTCTCGGCTTATGCCCGTCAGTTTCTTGGCCGTATGGCCAAGCCTGAGTGTGATTACATCAAGGGGTTGCCACCGGCGATTGCCATCGAGCAGAAAGTGAACACTCGCAATCCGCGGAGCACAGTCGGCACATCTACGGAAATATATGACTATCTACGTCTGCTCTTCGCAAGAGCAGGCCACACTTTTTCTCCAATCACGGGAGAAGAAGTGAAGCGAGAGTCAATAGAAGAGATTACACGTCAGATCCTGTCCCTTCGCGAAGGCACAAGGATTGCAGTGCTGATCGGGCTGACTATGCCCGGGGACCGGAGCTTGCGCACCCAACTTGAGATTTACAGAAAAGAGGGGTATTCGCGTCTTGAGAAAGACGGGTCTTTTCTTGATATTTCAGATGTCATCTCGCAACTTGAGGACAATGATGAGAAAGAGAAGGAATACATGTCGGCACGTCTGCTGATCGACCGTCTGGCCATAAGCAATGACAAGGACGAGATCTCCCGCCTTACGGATTCACTCGAGACTGCCTATTTCGAGGGGCATGACAGGTGTATCGTAAAGATATGGGAACAAGAAGGCGTGCGTGAGAAAGAATATTCCCGTCAGTTTTCAGCCGACGGCATTGAATTTCGCGAACCAAGCGAGCTGATGTTCAACTTCAATAATCCGTATGGAGCTTGTCCGGCCTGTGAGGGCTTTGGCAAAATCCTTGGTATAAGCGAAGATCTTGTCGTTCCGGACAAGACTCTATCGGTGTATCAGGATGCGGTCCAGTGTTTCCGTGGCGAGAAGATGGGGGAGTGGAAGAAGTGGCTGATAAAACTTTCATCCTCCATCGGATTCCCTATCCATAAGCCTTATATGGATCTCAGCAGGGAGGAAAAAAACGTCCTTTGGAAAGGGAAAGGTGAATGGGAAGGAATTGACGGTTTCTTCAGATGGGTCGATGAAAACCAGTATAAGATCCAATATCGTGTGCTCAAGGCCAGATACAGAGGCCGAACGACCTGCCCTGAGTGTAATGGAGCAAGGCTGCGGCCCGATGCTGAATATGTCAAGGTGGGTGGAAAGAGTATCACCGAACTGGTAAGGATGCCCGTTTCGGATCTCCAGGTCTTTTTCGATCGTCTGGAGCTGTCTGATGAGGATCAGGCCATATCAAGCCGTCTGCTCATCGAGATCAGAAGCCGTCTCGACTTCCTGAACAAGGTCGGACTCGGATATCTGACCCTCGACCGCCTGTCGTCATCCCTGTCGGGTGGCGAAAGCCAGCGTATCAATCTTGCCACTTCCCTTGGCAGTTCGCTTGTAGGATCACTTTATATTCTTGACGAGCCTTCTATCGGACTCCATTCCCGCGACACAGAACGTCTTGTGGATGTATTGCGTAATCTACAGCGTATCGGAAACACTGTAGTCGTGGTGGAACATGACGAGGATATAATGCTTGCGGCCGATGAGATAGTCGACATCGGGCCGGATGCGGGTCGTGATGGAGGCCGTATAATATATCAGGGCAATGTCGGAAAGACGCTGAGAAGTGGCAATTATGACAAGTCATACACGCTTGATTATCTGACCGGGAAAAGAGCGATCCCAGTTCCGTCTCTACGCAGACCATGGAAGAAATACGTTCAGGTGGTGGGAGCGCGCGAGAACAATCTGAAGGGTATCGATGTCAAGTTTCCTCTGGGAGTGATGACTGTAGTGTCAGGTGTGAGCGGAAGCGGTAAGTCTACACTCGTTCGTGAAATCCTTTATAAAGCTATGGTGAGGTTGCTCGGTGACCCGTGCGACACGCCCGGAGCGCACAAGAGGATTGATGGCGATGTAAAATCAATCGGCGCGATTGAATTCGTGGATCAGAATCCTATCGGCACCTCCTCCCGATCCAATCCGGCCACATATCTGAAGGCTTATGATGAGATAAGAAAACTGTTCTCGGAGCAGCAGCTTGCCAGACAGATGGGCTTCACACCTGCATTTTTCTCATTCAATGCCGACGGCGGCCGGTGTGAGGAATGCAAGGGAGAGGGCACTGTCACCATTCCCATGCAGTTTATGGCAGATATCACGGTCGAATGCGAGGAATGTCACGGCAAGAGATTCAAACAGGATGTGCTCGATGTGGAGTTTCACGGAAAGAATATATATGACTTTCTTGAAATGACCATTGATGAGTGTGTGGAATTCCTTACTGAATACGGTTCAGATTCTCTTGTAAAGAAAATAATAAAACGCCTGCGTCCGCTTCAGGAAGTTGGTCTGGGATATGTGAAGCTCGGCCAGAGCAGCAGCTCGTTGTCGGGTGGCGAAAGCCAGAGGGTGAAGCTGGCTTACTTCATCTCGCAGGAAAGGCAGCCAAACACGATGTTCATATTCGACGAGCCAACCACCGGCCTGCATTTCAATGATATCTCGACACTTCTCAAGTCGCTCAACCGTCTGGTGGAAGCCGGGCATACCGTTATTATCATCGAGCATAACATGGATGTGATAAAATCGGCCGACTGGGTGATTGATATCGGCCCCGAGGGCGGCGAGGCGGGCGGCTCTCTTGTGGTGGCTGGTACTCCAGAGGAGGTGGCTGCATGCGATGAATCCTACACCGGCATTTATCTTAAGAAAAAACTGAACGAGTGATGAAATCTCTGTTATATCTTTCAGCTGCGGCTGTGGTCGCTTCAAGCATTATAGCTTGTTCATCGGAAAACAATGGAAAGGATCGGTCGGATGCCCGTGATATGTTCAGGCATATCACGGCATTGACGAAAAGCTATATATCAAAAGTGGAGGCTGCGCAAGACAGCGCGACCTGGGCCACCGTGTGCCTTGAATTTGAAGACAGCCTTGACAAAGTCAACTTCAGATATCCTGCCGATACAGACCTTCTTCTATCTGAAGGTCAGAACGACACCATAGGCAATCTGATGCAGGCTTATGTCAAGGCTCGCGACGGGCGTCTGAAGAAGTTGATGACTCCGGCTGCCCTGCCTGAGGATTCACTGGCGGAATCCTCGAAAATGTAGGCTCCATATCAGATGATTTCAGTGCTTATGTGATGCTTTATCTGTCAGAATGTTCATTTCGCAGTCTTTGCAGTTGAAGCGGAGTGTGAAAGTAGTGGATCCTGATGATATTGTGAGGGGTTCGGCAAGTCGCCGGGCTCCTTTTTCTTTCTTGCAGCATCCGAGTTCGCGCAGAATGCAATGGCGTGTGGTCATGACTCTTGTCGGGATCGCTCCGGCAATCCGAGAGATTTCCATAGCTGGCTGGAATTTTGTCACTCCGTGGTCTTGATAGAATTTACGGGCCAGACTATTGGATACATTGTCGCGGAAATCAAGACTTGTCGTCATGTATCTGTCCTCGGTGTTCTCTTTATCCCGGTAGGAGAAGGGATAGGTGGTCAGGTTGGCTGTGTCGAGCGCTGCGACCGCTTCCCTGCGCAGTCGGGTGAGTTCTCCTGCTGGAACAAACACTTTTTTATCAAGCGTACATTCAAATTTATCCAATTTGTAGGGAGTGTTTCCAAGTTTTGAGAAGATCGGGGCATAGTCCATTTCCTTGCGTGCCACGTCCTGTGTCACCTGCAGAGGCAGACGTATCATGCAGCCTCGTTCATCTGAGGCCGTGACTCCGCTGCCATCAAGCTTGAATGAGACTTTTATTTTTCTTGTTGCAGTCTCTGTCTGCATCGTTTTGTCCCATATCCGGTCGAATGTACGGTATATTTCCGCTCCTTTGGGAATATCGGCGCGGCGTGCGGTAAGAATGCGCGAACCGCTTGTCCCGTTGACCATGGCCCCTGTGTATGCGCCGGTTGAGTCAAAGTAGCTTATGCCGTCTCCGTTGTTGAGCTGACTGATGTCTGCGATAGGCTCGCCAAGAGATTTTGGCGTTAGGGGCGAATAAATGTTTTTGGGTCGCCGGCTTTCCAGAAAATAGTGCGTGAATCCACGGTTGAACGATTTCGTCAGGTTGGGTTCAAAGGAAATTTCCGACTCGCCGAAACTGCTCCGGCAGTATTTGCCCGGATTGTCAGATATTATTTCATCAAGTTTTTTCCGGTAGGCTGCCACAGTGTTTTTTACATATGCGGTCTCTTTCAGACGCCCTTCTATCTTGAAACTTGACACTCCGGCTTCGACTATTTCTTGCAGAATATCAGCGGTGTTGAAATCACGTAGAGAAAGGAGGTGTTTGTCTTTGCAGATAATCTTGCCTTCTGCATCGCGCAAAGTGAAGGGCAGACGGCAGATCTGGGAGCATTCCCCACGGTTGGCGCTCCTTCCACATACAGCCATGCTCGCATGGCACCTGCCGGAGTAGCTCACGCATAGGGCACCGTGGATGAAGCATTCCACCGGAACATCGACCGCATCGGTGACCGCTCGGATCTCTTCAAGTGTAAGTTCGCGTGGCAGCACGAGTTGGCTGAATCCGGCATCCTGAAGGAATTTTGCTTTCTCGGGAGTACGGATGTCGCACTGCGTGCTGGCATGCAGCTGTATGGGAGGGATGTCAAGACGCAGCACTGCCATGTCCTGAACGATTATGGCGTCTACTCCGGCTCTGTAGAGGTCAGAGATCAGCCGCTCCACCTGCTTAAGTTCCGTCTCATAGATTATGGTGTTGACCGTCACATAAACTTTCGCTCTGTAGATATGTGCAAATTCTACAGTGCGCCGTATGTCCTCAATGCTGTTGGCTGCGTTGCGCCGCGCGCCATGGCTGCTGGCGCCCATATATACTGCGTCTGCACCATGAAGGATAGCCTGTACGGCAGTCTCATGTGTCCCTGCCGGAGCGAGCAGTTCAAGTTTTCGTGAATCCTTTCTCATTTTTTCATCATGCGGTCGAGCATGCGTTTGTCTTCACGCTCCTTGATAGTCTGGCGCTTGTCGTATTGTTTTTTGCCTCGGGCCACTCCGATGAGGAGCTTCGCGTATCCTCTCTCATTGATGAATATTTTCAGTGGGATGAGGGTGAAGCCTGGATCGGCTACTGATTTTTCTATTTTTGCGATCTCTTTGCGCGACAGAAGCAGTTTGCGGTCCCGGCGTGCTATATGGTTGTTGTAGCTGCCGTAGAAATACTCGGCGATGTGCATACCCTTGATCCAGACCTCGCCGTTCTCCACGAGGCAATAAGCGTCGGCCAGCGATGCGCGGCTTTCGCGGATCGACTTGATCTCGGTGCCCGTGAGCACGAGTCCGGCGGTGAAAGTGTCGCCGATCTCATAATCGAAATGGGCGCGTTTGTTTTTGATATTGACTTTATTTGCTTCCATTATGTGTTGGTTTGATTGGGTATTGTCAGAATAATTTGTCGAATATCCACATGAATACGAACGGTGATGCCACGGTGCAGAGCACTGTCGTCACCATACATCGGTTGGCCTGATGTTGTGGAAAGCGCAGGAACCGCACTCCCTTGGTGATTATGAATACAGTCCAGATCGGAAGGAACACTGTAAGGGGCTCGATGATAGGGAAGATCTCCGCCGGTATCATGAACAGGGCAAGACTTGCCAATGAGTACTGCACCAATAGTTTGAAATAAGATGTCTCTGTTTTTCCCTTGGCATCGTTTGGAAGAAACCATCTGCACAGCACCTGCGCGGTGAAGTAGCTGAAGAAGAACGATGCGAATATCGATACAGCCTTAATCAGAGTGTCGGGGAGATTGAAATCGGGAAGATAAAACCAATCGGCGAATCTGCAGGCTGCAGCAATCGCCAGGAGAGGATAATAACATCCGGCCGCTGTTTTCTCAGGTGTCAGCCTGGTGCGTCGAAGCCGTTTCCATCCTGCGCTTCCAGTGAAAAGAATGTCAAACAGCAGTCCTATGGGGGAGGCGCTTTTCGGCTTCTCGGGGCGTTCTTCTGTGGTCAGGGATATTTCGTCTGTTGGATTTTCGTTTATATTGTCGCTCATATTTTATTATATTTATCGTAAACATATAACAAAGAAATTGGCATTTTTGCTCAATCATAACCATAACTTTCGTTCGGGAGGAGAGCCTGATTGATTTGCCCATGTCGTTTTTTTTTATTAATTTTGTAGGAGAAAAATCAACTTTTGGGAATATGAACAATAAAACCTTACTGACCATCGGCGTCATGCTCTCTATGTCTGCATCAGCTTTCGGCTGGGGGCAGAAAGGTCATGATGTGACAGCTTTTATTGCTGAAAACCATCTCACCCCGGCTGCTAAAGCCATGTGTGATTCTCTTCTTGATGGAAAATCGATCGTGTATTGGGCCAATTGGGCCGACAATGCCTGCCATACGCCTGAATACGCTTATACGAAAACCTGGCATTACAGAAACATCGATGCCGGCTGCGATTATGACAAGTTCCCGCGCAATGAGCATGGCGATATCACCACCGCTATCCGCGGACAATATGCGGTGCTCGACGACCCGAAGTCTTCCAAGAGCGAGAAAGCCCTGGCTCTGAAACTTCTTGTCCATTTCCTCGGCGACATTCATCAGCCGATGCATATGGGGCATCTTTCAGACAGAGGAGGCAATGGCGTGAAGGTGAAATTTTTCAATGGCAACAGGAATCTCCATGGAATCTGGGATACAAACATTCTCGAATCGGGCCATAACTGGACCTATTCAGAATGGCAGGACCAGATCGATCGTGCCACTCCAGAGCAGCAGGCGGAGATAATATCTTCCACAAATCCCGACGACTGGGGAAAGGAGACTTTCGCGTATGCCACGCAAATCTATGACAATACGCCGGAAGGTTACAATGTGGAGTATACATATATCGCTGAGTGGACTCCCGTCATCGAACAGCAGCTTCTCAAAGCCGGTCTCAGATTGGCTCATCTTCTCAACACTCTTTTTGACCCTCAGTATAAGTGATCCAATCCCCTCCGCTGAATCTTCCTCCCATGGATCTGAGGACAAGGGTTGTCAATGGCATCCTGAAGGTTTTCGATCCTTTGAGAGGGAAGTACGTAGCCCTTTCTCCCGAAGAGTATGTCAGGCAGCATTTCACGCACTGGATGACATCTCAATTGAATTATCCCACGTCGCTTATGGCTAACGAGGTGGCTATCTCACTTAACAATACAAGGCGTCGTTGCGATACGGTAGTGTATCGCAACGACGGCTCTCATCTCATGATTGTCGAATACAAGGCTCCCATGGTCCCAATCTCACAGCAGGTCTTTGATCAGATCGTGAGATACAATATGGTGCTTAAATCCCGGTATCTCGTTGTCAGCAACGGCCTGATGCATTATTGCTGTGAAGTGGACTACGCTGATGACTCTTACTGGTTCCTGCGTGAGATACCTTGTTGGAACAGAAACTTATGAGATTGGAAATCATGTCGGTATATAATGGCAGATCAAAATTACAATTATCTTGACTTGCTCAATGAGCAACAACGGGAGGCAGTGGTATATAAAGATGGCCCGTCTCTGGTCATTGCAGGCGCGGGTTCCGGCAAGACTCGTGTGCTGACGTATAAAATAGTTGATCTCCTTCATGCTGGATTCGAGCCTTGGAGAATTCTTGCTCTTACGTTCACCAACAAAGCAGCGCGGGAGATGAAGGAGCGTATCACGAATGTCGTGGGTGCGAAGGTGGCTTCAAAGCTTAGAATGGGGACTTTCCATTCAGTCTTTCTCAGAATCCTTCGGGCCCATGCCGAAGAGATCGGCTACAAACCGGCATTCACGATTTATGACACTTCCGATTCAAAATCTCTTCTGAAAAGCATTGTCAAGGATCTTGGCCTTGATGAAAAGGTCTATAAGCCTTCTGCTCTGCTCTCTGTCATTTCGAATGCCAAGAACGCTTTGATAGATCCTGACAGGTATATACAGGATCCGGATAATATTACCGCCGATAAGAAAGCTCACAGGCCAATGACAGGACGGATATTCAAGATCTATGTCGACAGATGCAAGAGAGCCGATGCAATGGATTTTGATGACATTCTCGTGAATATGAATCTCCTGCTGCGTGATTTCCCTGAGATCCGGCGCCACTATCAGGAATTTTTCAGGTATATCCTTGTAGATGAGTATCAGGACACCAATTTTGCCCAGCATCTGATCGTATCGCAGCTTGCGGATTCGCATCATAACCTGTGTGTGGTGGGCGATGATGCCCAGAGCATATATTCTTTCCGCGGTGCCAATATCGGGAATATACTTAACATGCAGAAGAGATATCCCGACCTCAGGATTTTCAAGCTTGAGCGTAATTACCGGAGCACCCAGAATATTATCGACGCAGCGGGAAGTCTTATCGATAAAAATACACGGCAGATTAAAAAGAACGTCTATAGTGAGAATGAAAAAGGGGAGAGGGTCAGAATCCTTGCTACTTATTCAGATCTCGAGGAGGCATATATGGTGTCGAATCTGATAGCGGAGTCACGCCTCAGTTGCCATGATTCCTATGAGGAGTATGCGGTACTTTACCGCACCAACGCCCAGAGCCGTGTGCTGGAGGAGGCGTTGCGCAAACGCAATATCGCCTTACCGTATCTATGGCGGCCTCTCATTCTATCAGCGCAAGGAAATCAAGGATGCCATCTGCTATTTCAGACTTGCCATCAATCCGGATGATGACGAGGCTCTCCGCCGTGTCATCAATTATCCGGCAAGAGGCATAGGCGAGACCACAATGAAGAAGCTTTCCGAGGCGGCTTTCAATTCAGGGGCAAGCATCTGGCAGGTGCTCCAGAATCCGGCGGCAAAAGGGGTGGCTATAAATGCAGGCACAGCAAAGAAACTTGAGGCTTTCAGAATAATGGTCCAGGAATTTGTGGATGACAACGGCAGCGGTGCCGATGCTTATGAACTGGGTCGTCTGATTTTCAATAGAAGCAGTATCCTTTCGATACTCAATCACGACAATACTCCTGAATCTATCAGCAAACAGGAAAACCTCAAGGAACTTCTTTCCGGACTCAAGGATTTCGTGGATAGCGGTAGGGAAAGCGGCGACAGGATCGGAATGCAGGAGTTCCTTTCAGAAGTCATGCTCGTCACCGATCAGGACAAGCAGGAGGATGATGATTATGAGAAAGTGACGCTGATGACTTGTCATGCGGCGAAAGGTCTGGAATTCAAGCATGTGTATGTGGTTGGTGTCGAAGAGGAACTTTTGCCTTCAGCAATGTCAATGTCTTCGGCTGATGATGTGGAAGAGGAGCGTCGGCTGATGTATGTCGCCATTACAAGGGCGAAGGAGACCTGTGTGCTGACTTATGCAAGAACCAGATTCCGTAATGGTCAGACTGTACAGACTAGACCCTCCAGATTCCTGACAGAAATCGGCCGTCAGTTTGTGAGAATGGAGACTTCTTCGGACTATTCCGATAATTTTTCAGGTCCTTCCTTATCTGCCACGCCCCGGCGCTATGGCGCTTTCAGCAAAACGGGTGCCAATCGTTTCTCATCATTGCCGGATTCGATGTCCAAAGCGTCCCGTGGATTTATCGCCGGTGATAAGGGTATGGTTCAGGAGGAATCCCGCCCGGCAGGCACTCATTTGCCAGAAGAAGTGCCTGCGGGGACAAGAATACTTCATGCAAAACTTGGACAGGGCACCGTGACAAAACTTGATTTTGTCATGGGTGAGGGGGTGATCACTGTAAGGTTTGACCAGGCCGGCGATAAAAAATTATATCTGAGGTTTGCCCAGTTCACGATACTGTGAAGATCTTGAATATCAGTTCACGCTGCAGGTCGTATTCATTCTGGAATGATCCGATTCCCTTGCTCTTGCAGTCAAACTCCCTTAGAGCTGACACGGCAGCCATTGCCTGGCGCGGTGAATAGCGGTTGAGACCATCGCGTATCTCACGAAGAGCATATTGGTTTCTGAGCTGCAGGGCCTCCATAAGGCTCTGGTCTGACTTGTCGGCAGTGAAATGGGCCACGACAAGTCTGCTGAAGAATTGAAAAAGGCTTGCAGTCGTGACCACACTTGGATTGTTTTTAGGATTTTTCCTGAAATATTCAAGTATCCTGAGAGTCTTCGGATAATCTTTGGCAGAGATGGCTTTGGTAAGTTCGAAATTGTTGAATTCTTTGGAAATGCCAATTATCTCTTCTACCATTTCAGCTGTGATGCGGGTCGTGCCAGAGCCCGCGCTTACGATAAGCTTGTCGATCTCGCCGAAAAGTTTCTGAAGGGAATTGCCTATGTATTCCGTGAGGATATGCACCGCGCCTTCTTCAATCGTCACTTTTTTGAGCCGGCAATAATCCTTTATAGGAGTGGCAAGCTGATAGTCTTTTATCTTCGGACTTTTGAAGACCACGACATTCGCGCCACCTTTTGCCGCAGCTTTCATTAGGGCGGAGGTGGCACTCAGTGTGTCGCCCTTGTATGCGAGCACAAACACCCCCCGGCGATTGGGCTGCATCACATAAGCTGCCAATTTGTCGAGCTGGGATTTGGCTCCGGAGCAGGTCTGCGCTTCCTTGAGGATGACAAGCTGGTGATCTCCCATCACCGGATATTGCTGCGCGCTTGCCACCACTACGTCCAGGTCTGAATCCGCTCCATAAAATATGAGCTGGTCGAAAGCTTTATTTTCTTCGCTGACCACTGTGCGCTCCAGGGCATCGACTATCAGGTCTATGTAGTAGGGCTCTTCTCCCATAAGAAGATATACGGATGCGAAATTGCGTTTCCTGATCTGGTCAAGCACATCGCGGTAGGAGAGGTCGTTGTTGGTTTTAGGAGGCATTTCGTAAAGTTATAGTTGAAGGTTCATTATTGAGATCCGGATTATTTCTCGGAAATAAGATGGTGAGGTTTTCTTATTCTTTCGTTGAGGAAGAGAATGAGAAGCGCGACGGTGACGGCACTTGCCAGAGCCGGCCAGGGAAATGAATCAGCCGACACTCCCAACGTGTCGAATTCTTCTCCGATAAAACCTTTGTTTATCATCCAGGCCGACAGTATCACCAGTGAATTGTTGAGAGCGTGAGCGAATGAGTTGATCCAGATGCTTCCGCTCCACCAGTAGAGATAGCCAAACCAGGCTCCGAGCAAGACGCGGGGCACAAAACCGAAAAACTGGAAATGAAGTATGCTGAATATCACAGCTGATGTCCATATCGCGGTATGCGGACCCACCTTGCATTTGATCAGCATGCCTTGAAATGCTCCTCTGAAGAAGAATTCTTCTCCGATCCCTGTAAGGATTCCGATCACTCCGATGTTGATGAGAAGATGCGTGAGACTTGTGTCTGCGAGCATGGACGATGTCTGTTGTTCGGCGGTCTGCTCCATGACTCTGCACCATTCCTCAAAAGATGAAAACGCTTCCGGAAGATGCATCTCCTGATTCCAATAGATTATCTGGTTCAGCAACGGTATTCCGGCAAGATATATCACCACAGAGGCAACCAGCATCATGGCGTCAGGCATCACTGATATGCCTATGCCTGCGGGGTTGATTCTTCCGAAACATATTTTCCAGGTCAGCAGTGACGGCAATATGAATGCCAGGATGTTTTGTCCGGAAAATATGATCCATTGCTTGGCGATTCCGCCCACAGGAAGATAAGCAAGAGCGGATGTGAGAAAAAGGCCGCATAGCATCAGGCCGCCCAAGACAAACACAAATTGACAGATCTCTAAAAATTTCCTCATTGCATCAATCAAAATTTTTGCGTCGGAATATAAAATTGCGTCCGAGGTATTTTTCCCTTACCACAGGGTTCTCTGCGAGCTCCTCGCTGGTGCCCCTGAACAGGATTTTACCTTCGAACAGGAGGTAGGCTCGGTCGGTGATGCTCAGAGTCTCAGGTGCGTTATGGTCAGTGATGAGGATTCCGATGTTTTTTTCTTTCAGTTTGTAGACGATACTCTGGATATCTTCCACAGCTATGGGATCCACTCCTGCAAAAGGCTCATCAAGCATTATGAATTTCGGATTGATCGCAAGGCATCTTGCGATTTCAGTCCGCCTCCGCTCTCCGCCCGAGAGCTGGTCGCCGAGATTCTTTCTCACTTTCTGCAGCCTGAATTCGCTTATCAGCGCCTCCAGTTTGTCTTTCTGTTCTTCCTTTGTCATGTTTGTCATCTCGAGCACGGCGCGAATATTGTTCTCCACACTGAGTTTTCGGAATACCGATGCTTCCTGCGCGAGATAACCAATCCCGAGCTGTGCCCGTTTGTAGACCGGGTAGCCCGTGATATCGAGATTGTCGAGGAATATTTTTCCGGAATTGGCGGTTATCAGTCCGGTCGTCATGTAGAATGTCGTGGTTTTGCCGGCTCCGTTGGGACCAAGCAATCCGACAATCTCACCTTGTTTCACATATATCGAGACCTTGTTGGCAACTGTACGCTTGCCGTATTTTTTCACAAGGTCTTTTGTTCGGAGTATCCCCTTTTCCGGTTCCGTCTCTATGACCTCGGCCTCAAGCTGTCCTTCGGGTGTGTCGGCGAAAATGTCGTCGGTCTCCACTCTCACCTGCATGTCAGGCATGTTTCCTTGAGCATCGGGCGAAATGTCGGGCGCCGGCATCTCCTTAGTTGTTATTATATCGGTCTCTCCCGGGAGCCGATCTCCGGGATTGTTGTCAGTGGCGGCTTCCTGCCGGCTCTTCTTTTTTAATAATGGGAATACTTTCATTTTTTCTTGTAGGATGGGAGCAATGTTCTGATGTAGTCAGTCAGGAGTTTTATAGCCACTTCGTTGTTGCCGCCCTGTGGAATGATGAGATTTGCATATCTCTTTGTAGGCTCGATGTGCAGTTCATGCATAGGCTTCAAGGTCTCCTGGTATCGGTCAATGACCATCTTGGGTGTCCTTCCGCGTTCGATGCAGTCGCGGTGGATGACCCTGATGAGGCGTTCGTCGGCATCAGCGTCCACAAAAACTTTCACGTCCATACGGTCGCGAAGCTCCTTGTCGCTCAACACCAGGATCCCTTCGATCACCACAACTTCTCTCGGCGATATATGCACCGTCTCTTTCTGCCTTGAGCATGTGAGGAAGTCGTAGGTCGGCATTTCTATGTCGTGGCCTGATTTCAATTCGTCTATGTGATGGGTCAGCAGCGACCATTCGATTGCAGCCGGCTCATCATAGTTCATCTTAAGCCTTGTCTCAAGCGGGAGATGATGGTTGTCGTTGTAGTAGCAGTCCTGTGGCAAAACTGCCACTTCGTCCTTGGGCAGTGATTCTATTATCTTGCGCACCACTGTGGACTTGCCTGATCCGGTTCCGCCGGCTATGCCAATTACCAACATGATCTATTTCTATTTTTCTTTGTTGTATTTTTAGATTTCAGTCTTGCCGGGGTTTTTATGGTTGATATCTCCGAAAAAGTGCCCCGTTGCGTTGCAAAATTAATAAAAACGATTGTTGTAAACAAATAGATATGGCGATACTTTGAAAATTTTTATTAATTTTGCATTCTAAAACGATAGTTCTCACCGCAACATTGTGATGAAGGCGGTGGATCCTTTTGTTGGCAGGAGTGAATGGCTGTTTTTTTTGACAGCATCATTAACAGTGACTCAAAATTTAAATTATAGAAAGACGTGTTGATAAATTCGATATCTAAATTCGGCAAGTATTGCCTGTTTATGTGTCAGGTGTTCAGACGACCTGACAAATGGAAAGTATTTTTCAAGCAGCTTCTGTTTGAAATTTCCAATCTTGGCCTCGATTCCATTCCTCTTGTGGTGATTATCTCGATCTTCATAGGTGCGGTTATCGCCATTCAAATGACTATCAACATCGTTTCCCCGCTAATACCAAGTTATTCCACCGGCCTGGCGACACGTGAGATTCTTCTTCTGGAGTTCTCCTCCACGATGATGTGTCTCATCCTTGCCGGAAAAGTCGGATCAAGCATCGCGTCGGAAATCGGCACAATGCGTGTCACCGAACAGATCGATGCCATGGAGATCATGGGCATCAACTCGGCTAATTTCATAGCGCTTCCCAAAGTGATCGGATTCATTCTCTTTGTTCCGGTGCTTTGCACGCTCTCGATGTTCGTAGGTCTCTGGGGTGGATGGCTTGTAGCGGAATTCACCGATATGCTCACCGTGGAGAATTATGTGTTCGGCATTCAGTCGTTCTTCAACGAGTGGTATGTCTGGTACGGTATCATCAAGACTGTGGTGTTCGCCTTCATCATTTCCACTGTGGCGTCCTTTTATGGATATTATGTGAAAGGCGGATCTCTCGAAGTCGGGAAGGCCAGCACCGACGCAGTGGTGGTCAGCTCTATTCTGATTCTGCTTGCAGATGTTATATTAACTAAACTCCTGCTCCAATGATTGAAGTAAAAAACATAAGCAAATGGTTTGACGGAGTCCAGGTGCTTCATGATATTTCCGCTGATTTTGCCACCGGCAAGACCAATCTGATAATCGGTCAGTCCGGCTCCGGCAAGACCGTGCTCCTGAAATGCCTTGTCGGTCTGCTCCGTCCTGAGCAGGGCGAGATATTTTACGACGGAAAGTGTCTCAACACGATGACTTCTGAGCAACGACGTCAATTACGAATGGAAATAGGAATGCTATTTCAGGGCAGTGCTCTTTTCGATAACGAGACCGTGCTCGGAAATGTGATGTTCCCGCTGAAGATGTTTTCTCCCATGAAGCACGCCCAGCAGCTTGAACGAGCACATTTCTGCATAGAGAGAGTCGGCCTGAAGAATGCCGATCAGAAATATCCGTCGGAAATATCAGGTGGCATGCAGAAACGTGTAGCTATCGCAAGGGCCATTGCACTCAATCCGAAATATCTGTTTTGCGATGAGCCTAATTCAGGACTTGATCCGCGGACATCAATAATGATCGATGAGCTCCTGAGCGACATCACTCATGAATACGGCATCACGACCGTCATCAACACCCACGACATGAACTCCGTGCTCGGCATTGGCGAGAACATCATCTTCATCAATAAAGGCCATTGCGACTGGATCGGCAACGACAAGAGTATTTTCAGAAGTAAAAGTCAAAGTCTCAATGATTTTGTGTTTGCTTCCAATCTTTTCAAGGAAGTTAAGAATTACATCGAGGACAAATATGCCTCCCAATAATTTCTGAATATGGAAGAGAAGCCTTTACCAACCAGCGCCCGGGAGATAGATTACTCCAAGGAAATAGAGCGCAGAGCCCGCGAGGTCTTTGATGCCATGCGCGCCCGTGTCTCTGACGAAGATTATGATCGGCTCGTCGACTCTTTTGAAGTGGCGCGCGAGGCTCATTCCGCGCAGAAGCGGAAGACTGGCGAACCATATATCTTCCATCCGATAGCAGTCGCGGCTATTTCTGCAAAAGAGCTGAATCTTGATGTGGATTCCGTCATAGCCGCTTTCCTTCACGATGTGGTGGAGGATACCAACTGGACCGTGGAGCAGATTCAGAAGCGTTTTGGCAGCAATGTGGCGTTTCTCGTCAGAGTGGTCACCAAGCAGAAAAAAGAGAAGTACGAAATGTCAAAGCAACTTGACAATTTCAAGCAGATGCTCAATTCTGTCCAGTATGATATCCGTGCGCTTCTCGTGAAACTTGCCGACCGCCTCCACAACATGCGCACACTCTCTTCAATGAAGCCCGACAAGCAAATGAAGATCGCTGGCGAGACCGATTATTTCTATGCTCCTCTTGCCACTCGCCTCGGACTTTATAACGTGAAGACGGAACTTGAGAATCTGTCATTGCGGTTCAGGTGTCCGCATGAGTATTCCGAACTTTGCGCGAGAATAGAAAAAGACCGGAATTCCAATGCGGCACGGTTGAAGATATTTACCGATGAGATTTCCAATATCCTGAAGCGTGGCGGTATAAGGGCACGCGTGTTTGTGGAATATCGTCAGCCTTATTCGCTATGGCGGAAAATGAACAAATACGGCGATGATTTCGACCATTTGAAATATCGCCACTTTGTGGAGATAGTATTCAAGGAGGAGGAAGGCGTCACGGAGAAATCCACTGCTCTGAAGATCTATTCACTTCTTACCGACAGATTCAAGGAGAAACCGGGTGGAATATCGAATTATATCGACACTCCCAAGGAAAACGGTTACCAGAGTTTCCATATGAAGCTGCTTGCTGATTTCGGCCGTTGGCAGGAGGTGCATATAAGCAGCGAGCGGATGGTGACCAATTCTCAGTTCGGTTGCCTCAGCGAGCGCTCAGAGGGAAATATCAGGAGATGGATCAACAAATTCAGGTCAAACCTGCGTGAAATCTCAAAGAATGCATCGGAAGGTGGAGGCACTTTTATTGAGAATGTCGTGGCTTCTTTCTATAATGACGACATCATGACTTTCAGTCCTCAGGGCAAGCCTGTGGTTCTCCCTCAGAAGTCGACTGTACTTGACTTTGCATACGAGATTCATTCCAAACTGGGAGAGAAAGCCAAGTTTGCCCGCATCAACGGCAGACTCGCTTCCGTAAAGACAGTGCTTCACAGAGGTGATATCGTGGAGGTCTTCACAGATGCGGAAAGTCATCCGGTCCCGGCATGGCTTGACGCCACTGTCACATTCAAGGCAAGAAAAGCAATACGCTCGTATCTTTCCAAAATCAAACCTCCGAAATATGATCGTTGCCCGATATGCATGCCTATGCCGGGGGAGGAGGTGATCGGTTTCAAAGAACCGGGAGGAAGGATTCTGGTTCACAAGAGGGATTGTCCGGAGGTCATCAAGATGTCATCACAGCTTGGCGATAATATCGTCAGCGTTGATTTTGTAGCAGATGAGACTCTATATCCTGTTGAGATTGAAGTGATATGTGTGGATCGCCCGCACATGGTGATAGACCTTGTGGACTGCATCTCCAACAGCCTGCATCTCTCCATCGGAAGCATCAACACCAACACTGTCGATTCGATAGCCACGATTCTTATCACATTTGCCGTACACAGTTACACAGAACTGAGGATGGTCATGGAGCAGATTTCAAATCTGCCCGACATCGATTCCGTGCGTGAGATTATTTAGTCTTTTCTTGCTTATCTTGTGATTTTTGACTAATTTTGCAAGATAAAACGAAAAAACAACAATATCTCATATGCTTACTTCCAAGGAAATCAGAGAATCGTACAAACGATTTTTTGAAAGCAAGGGGCATCATATCGTGCCCTCTGCGCCTATGGTCATCAAAGACGACCCTACGCTGATGTTCACCAACGCCGGAATGAACCAGTTCAAGGATATCATCCTCGGCAACCGCCCTGCTAAATACACAAGGGTGGCCGACTCGCAGAAGTGTCTCCGTGTCAGCGGCAAGCACAACGACCTCGAGGAGGTGGGACATGACACTTATCACCACACAATGTTCGAGATGCTCGGCAACTGGTCGTTTGGCGATTACTTCAAGAAAGAGGCAATCGACTGGGCATGGGAATATCTTGTTGATGTCCTCAAACTTGATCCCGAACGTCTTTATGCCACAGTTTTCGAAGGATACGCTCCCGAAGGTCTGGAGCGCGACAACGAGGCCGCCGCTATTGGGAACAACACCTTCCCGAATGCCATATCATCAACGGCAACCGTCACGACAATTTCTGGGAAATGGGCGATACGGGTCCCTGCGGCCCTTGCTCGGAAATACACATTGACCTCCGTTCGGATGAGGAGAGAGCGGAAATTGACGGAGCTTCCCTTGTCAATAAAGACAATCCGCAGGTAATTGAAATATGGAACCTTGTCTTCATGCAGTATGAAAGGAAGGCCGATGGCCATCTTGAACCGCTGCCTGCAAAAGTCATAGACACAGGCATGGGATTTGAACGTCTCTGCATGGCTCTTCAAGGCAAGAAATCGAATTACGACACTGATGTGTTCACTCCGTTCATCGCCAAGATAAGCGAGATCTCCGGTTTGGAATATGGCAAGGACAAGATGACTGATGTGGCCATGCGTGTATGCTCCGATCATTGCCGCACCATTGCCTTCTCTATCGCAGACTCCCAGCTTCCCAGCAACGCCAAGGCGGGATATGTGATCCGCCGTATCCTCCGCCGTGCTGTCAGATACGCTTATACTTTCCTTGGACAGAAAGCGCCGTTCATCTATCAGCTCATCGATGTCCTCGTAGACCAGATGGGTGATGCATATCCTGAACTCGTAGCTCAGAAAGATCTCATCAAGAAAGTGATAAAGGAAGAGGAAGAATCTTTCCTCCGCACGCTCGACAAGGGTATCGGCCTGCTTGACTCTCTCGTGGCCAATGCCAGGAAAGAAGGGAAAGTGCAGATAAGCGGCAAGGATGCCTTCACTCTGTATGACACCTATGGATTCCCTCTTGATCTTACAGAGCTCATACTTCGCGAGCAAGGAATGACCCTCGACCTTAAGGAATATGAGGAGGAAATGAACCGTCAGAAGGAACGTGCCCGCAATGCCGCGGCTGTCGAGACCGGTGATTGGGTCGTGATTCATGATGGCGAACAGGAATTCGTCGGGTACGACTGCACCAGGGCCGATGTAAGGATTCTCCGCTACCGCAAGGTGAAGCAGAAGGGAAAGGAATATTTCCAGATTATTCTTGACCGTACTCCTTTCTATGGTGAAATGGGCGGTCAGGTAGGCGACAAAGGTATCCTGGTGGATTCAGAAGGTAAGGAGACTGCCATTTTCGACACTAAGCGTGAGAATAATGTCAGTGTACATCTTACATACAGAATGCCTGAGAATCCCGCCGATACTTTCGCCGCTTCGATTGATACGGAAGCAAGAAACGCCACTTCGGCAAATCACTCCGCCACCCACCTCATCCATGAGGCTCTTCGCGAGGTGCTCGGAACCCATGTGGAGCAGAAAGGCTCTTATGTGTCGCCGGATGTGCTGCGTTTTGACTTTTCCCATTTCCAGAAAGTGACACCTGAGGAAATCCGCAAGGTCGAGCACATAGTGAACTCCCGTATCCGCAGGGCTACATCTTTAGTGGAACATCGCGACATGCCTATAGAAGACGCACGTAAACTCGGCGCTATGGCGCTGTTCGGCGAAAAGTATGGCGACAAGGTGCGTGTGGTGAAATTTGGCGAATCGGTAGAGCTTTGCGGTGGTACGCATGTGGCGAATACCGGAAATATCGGTATGGTGCGTATTGTCTCCGAAAGCAGCATCGCGGCCGGAATCAGACGCATTGAGGCTGTCACCGGCACCGGTGTCGAAGACATGCTCGACAAGATGCAGGACATGATGAATGCTATCTCCGGCCTTATCGGAGCATCGGGCAATCTGCATGCCGCTGTGGAAAAATATGTCAGGGAGAACGCCGACCTTCACAAGCGTCTTGACGAGGCTATGGCAGAACGCATAAAGAATCTCTCGCAGCAACTAATTTCCAAGGCTCGGGAAATCAACGGCGTCAAGGTCATTGAGCTCAAGGGAATCTATCTTCCTGAGGTCATCAAGGACCTCGCGTTCCGCCTCAGGAAGGAATGTCCTGAACATACTGTTTTTGTAGCAGCCACAATGTCGCCGGATAAGAAACCGCTTCTCACAGTCATGCTTAGTGACGACATCGTGAAGACGGGTGCCAATGCAGGCCAGATCGTAAGGGAGGCTGCCAAAGCCATAAAGGGTGGCGGCGGCGGACAGCCGTTTTTCGCACAGGCCGGTGGAAAGGATCCTGAGGGCCTTTCTTCTGCCCACGACAAGATTTTCGAACTTCTCGCTCTTTGATATGACTTCAGTCGATAAGGATTCACGTATAAATGAAATGGACTTTTTCAATGAGAAAAAGTCCATTTCTTATCTGTCTTCCGTGTCCGGCGGTATCTATATTCATGTGCCGTTCTGCAGGAAGAAATGTATATATTGCGATTTTTACAGTGTGGGGGAGAGGATTGCGCAATGGTCCGATTTTGTGGATGCTCTGATTGCCGAGATGCACGCAAGAAGCGGAGAAATACCCGGCAGTGTTCAGACTGTCTACATCGGCGGGGGTACGCCCTCTCTTATGCCGCCGAATGAATTTATGCGTCTTTGCGCCGCGTTGCAGCCTTTTATGGCATCTGTGCGTGAGTTTACCCTGGAAGTAAATCCCGATGATGTCAATGGCGGGATCCTCGAAACGTGGAAAAGGGGAGGGGTGAGCCGAATAAGCATGGGAATCCAGAGTTTTGACGATTCTATTTTGTCGCTGTTGGGACGCCGGCATTCTGCTGCGGCAGCGCGCCGTGCCTTTGCAATGGCTCACGAGGTCTTCCCAAATGTGTCGGTAGATCTGATCTATGGTCTGCCGGGTCAGACTGCGGAAATGTGGAAATCAGACCTTGACCTGGCTGTGGCCATGCGCCCTGAGCATATCTCGGCCTATTCCTTGATGTATGAATCAGGAACGGCATTGACACTTCTGCGCGATCGGGGAGATCTCCGGGAATCTTCAGAATCGTTGACCGAAGATATGTTCGGGATGCTTGTCGACACTCTTCGCGACGCCGGCTATGAACACTATGAAATAAGCAATTTCGCATTGCCGGGTTTCAGAAGCATCCATAATTCTTCGTATTGGCGTCAGATTCCATATATCGGCCTCGGACCATCTGCGCATAGCTATGACGGCAAGAGGATGAGAAGTGCCGGCAGAGCCGATGTAAGGACCTATATCGCCTATTGGAATGGGGGAATACATGATGCTGACTCGGATAGTCAGATGTTGGAGCGCGAATACCTTTCCTCAGAAGAACTCATGGAGGAATACATTATGACAGCGCTCCGGACGCGTGAAGGCATCTCGATCGAAGACTTTACGCGGTCGTTCGGAACAGAGGCTTGCCGGCAGATGCTCGGCAAGGGCAGACGGTGGATAGAGGATGGGGCTCTTGTCTTGCATGATGGTCATCTGGCTCTGGCTGAGAATGCTCTTCTGATTTCGGATGCTGTCATTCTGGATCTTGTGTGAAGGTGGTTGCCAGTAGTATCACCGGTTTGCCAGCGCAACGGAATGCATATATAAACCGGTCTGAGCCCGGAGTGATTCCATATTTTGAACTCAATTGTTGTGCGGTGAGAGGATGGTTTCGAGCTGTCACGTTGGCTTTTTCCCCTTTGAACGCTTTCAATGTTTTCTTGTCAAGCACACGCTCGATATTCAGTATCCGACCCGGAAATTGAGTGTAGAGCGTGTCCGACAAAAATATATGCGTGTTTGGATCTGCCTTCTTTAAGTCGGGAAACCTCAGGGTCAGCCCTTTCCAGTCGCCGGTTTTCATTATGCCTGCGTTGGGTTCGTAAAGATAGCGTAGATTATGGGGAGCTTCAGCGCCTGCCTCGCTGACGGCTGTATTGCCGAAGCTTTCCGGACGAGATATGAACTTGGATATTATGCCGTTCATGTCCAGATCAATTACGCAGGTGCCTTCGAATTGGCAGCCTCCGCATATTTCGATCAAAACTTCCTTACACTCTCCTTTGAAACAAACCACATGGATGTGCTTTAGATCCTCAACAGTGTTTTTTATAAATGTCAGGTCAAGTAGGGGAGAGCATTTCACAAGCAGGCGGGAGGTGTGCCTCCTGATATCCTGCATGCAATCCAGGATATTCGGTTCGCAGTCTGACAAAGCATGAACCCTGTTGCCCATAGATCCGCGTCGTGCAGGATCGGCGAATATCGTATCATAACGCTTGTCGGAATTGGCAAGAAAAGACACCGAGTCTGTGCAAACCACCTCCAGATTATCTTCAACACCCATGACTCGGGAATTGTGCCTCAGTGCTGTACATTTGTATTCTTCGATCTCGCATGAAGTGACGTGGACACCGCTCTGAGCAAACGTAAGGTCGTCTATGCCGAGCCCGGCAGTCATGTCAAGCAGCGAGGTGGCCGGCTCTACCAGAGAAGCGTGATAACGCGCCACAGCCTCGTTTGTGGCTTGTTCGGCAGCTACGATGGAGGGGAACATGAATTCACGGTTTGCAATGAATGTGGGCAATTTCCGGCGTGTCTTCTGCCGGGCCTCTATCTGCGTCAGGGCCTCCTCAAGCGGGAATATGGGAACTGACTTTTTTCCCGACATTTTCAGTCGGAGTGATACGGTGTCTTCTTTGGCATGTTGCTCGATGAAGGTGATAAATGATTCGGATAATTCGTTCATACCAATATAACAATTATAACCGGTTGGTTGACCCTATTTAACATAATATGGATTATCAATAAGTATTAGCTATGCAGAATATTTGAAATTTTATGCGAAGCTTGTGTTTGTTCCGGCCTCAGTGCTTGGCCGGAACAAATGTCTCGAACGTGCTGTCGTCATAATAAACCGTAATTTGCGAAACTTTTCTTGGGTTCTTTTGCAAATTTTCTATTTGCATCTGTAATTCCATAATTCTGTTACTCTCTTCAAGTCGCTGTTGCAGTGCGGATTGATGGGTGGTTTGAGTGGTGGTTAACGCCCCGAGATTTGAATATTCACAATCTTGCTTACCGATGATCGGATTATTTCCGCTGTCATCCCCATTTTTTTCAGGATTGACGTTATGATGGGCATCATCGCTGTGATTTCCATTGTCGCTCGTTTCTGGTGTACCGCTTAGCATCGTTCCTTCTCCGAACATCAGCCATATTATAGATAACTCCGGATACACACTGTGGATTTTTTTTATGAGGACATCACTGACCTTCTGATTGCGTCCGGATAGCAATTGAGAGAATGACGGACGAGGAATTTCGCACGAATCTGCAAACTGAGATGATGCGACTCCTATTGTATCCATGAAGAGTTTTAGACGAGTGGCGAAATTTTCTTCCATTTCCTAACTGTTTATTCTGTTTTTTGATTTTGCAAAGTTAATAAAATTAATGGTAAATTCCAAATTTAAAATATGAAATTTTGAATTATTGAATTTGCAAATACGGTGTTTGCAAATTCAACGATAGATTCGTAAACTATCTGTTTGCATTTGTATCAGTGCTCTAAGCTTTGCCCATTATTTATTGTAATACATAACGATAAGGGCCGATGTGAGCTTCAGTATGCGCTTAGATGGTATAACCACATGTAATCTATCTCGTTTTATTGACACACGTATTCACTATTGGTTCATAAATATCTAAGATATACCTATTTATAAATAATATTAATGAATGTTAATAAAGATAATTCGCATTTGCTAACAGGATGAGTATATGTATTTGCATTCGCACTGTAGTTTGACTATTCAAATTATGGTTGCTTTTGATTATTTGCAATAATGATATAAGTTGAAATTGCATTTGTAATTAGTTGGTTTTACACGTTGGTGGTTCATATTTGCAAACACGGACAATTATTGAATTCAGTTTTTGGCATCATATTTCGCATATTGAACAATTCACTTGCACCATGGTTTCTTTCAAGGTGTATTATTAGGTTAAAAATAGAACAATGCGGTATTTTATCGTGCATTTTAATTGTATTGTAGAGTAAGGTAGCTGTCTTAATCCCGCAATTTGCAATTATAAATACTAACGAATTGTCTGCAAGTCATGTTTTTAGCCTTATTGATATTGCAAATTAAGCCTCTGACGTTCGATTATTCTGTGCCATGCTTGCTCCCCTTCGGATATCTTATCGAAAATGGTTCAATTGAGGGTGTTGCCATGTACCATATTCCACTCCCCTACTCTAAAATAAAAAACACCTGCCGTATCGCATATTTATGCGGTCTGGCAGGTGTGATTCTACTGATAAAGGTTGATTATTTATCTATCATAAGAGAAATTTTGCAAGGTCCGAATCGTCCCGATATCTGCATTCGTCAGGCAGGCCTCTGACGAAGCGGGCAATCCCGTTGAGATTATTTACGTGCAGGGTCAGGAGCCATGGAAATTGCTTGTCGCCGGTTGATGTGAACGCACTCTCCGATCCAGGGTGTTCCTCTTTGAAAAGCATCGCTCCATAATTACTGAATTCTATCTCCACATCATAAACGTTTTTTGTCGGATCAAATACGTATCCGAAGAAGTCAGGACATAGATCGCGTTTTGAATTGCTGCTCTGTGTGCAGTGTTTGTCGAGAATCTGAGCGTCTTTCCATCGTTGTGTATTGAACATTCTGACCTCTTTGGATGCGATGTCGTAAGCGAGTATGCATTTGGATTCCGGGAATACCTGAAATACTTCGACCTCATAGTCCTTAATACCACTCTTAGAGCAGTAATCCTTGAGAATGACTCGTCTTTTTGAGTTTCGGGCTTCATAAATTGCTGCCATTCCGGCTCCTTCTTTTCCTCCCGCGAGGTTGTATTTTTTCAGCAGTGTCTGGTCTCTGATGACTCGTGTCATCCTCACTGTAGCTCCACTTGTGCGGATATATGATTCGTGAATGTCTTCAGGCCGATGGCAGTCCGGATGGAAGTATACCATGTCTCCGCGGTAGCTGTCGACATGAATACGAAGAATTTCAACATCCTCATTGTTTTTTTCTATGGTGTAGGTCACATTAGCCGTAGTCACACCGCTTTTCTCCACGCCAGATTTGTAGGCCCTGAATGAATGGTCGATTATGTTCTTCAGATATGTGCGGTAGCGGTCTGCATTGGCCTCGAGTATCCTCCTGTCGTCATAGAGCATATTGTAGTCGTGAGATATGCCACATGCCAGACCATTGTCTCTTACTCCGATGAGAAGATCGCCTCCTGTAGTGGAATTCAGAAAGCCGCAGATGGTCTTGAGGATAGACCATTTCTGTGTCTCAGGTTCGTATTCTTCATTGCCTTTAAGCCTGTTTTTGGGCGGACACACTGCCGACGATTTGAATTCGAGAGTGTCGCTTTCTACGCCGTAATAGGTCGTGTGGTCAGGACTTTTGAATTGATCGTCCACATCAAGCGATCTTGCCAGTTCGAATTTGATTCGGGAGATCTCCCTGTCGTCTATTTTGCCCAGAAGTCGGTTGGACGCATCGATGAGACCGTCAACTGTATCTTCCAGATTTTCGTCTTTTAGGTTTCTTGAAGATGCATGTCCGATTTCGGGATCCTTGTAATTGCGTATCATTTCAATTATACGCTCGTGACGTTCTATTTCCGGCAGACCGTTCAGATTAGGTCCATGCGATAGGCTCAGAGACATCGGAGACGCACCTGCGGCAAATCTTGCCACGGCTATCTGATACTCCAGCTCGTGGCGTATATAGGCGCTTACGTCATAATCTCCGGCCGCTATAGAATACATCAATGATACCTGCAGACATGTCAGGCGTGACATAGTTTCTGATAGCATGTTCTGATGTTCCATCAGGATATTGCTTATCGTTTTCACACCTTCCTCATCGGTCTCATTGATTCTGATGCCGGCTGTAGATTCAGGAAGAGTCTCATTGCAGTATTCCAGAAATTCTTTGAATATCTCCACGAATCTCTCATTCTTGTATGACTCGAGGTCTCCGGCTATGGGATCCGGCAAACCATAGAGCTCAATATTGAAATCATTTACTATGGTGCCGTTGATAAGGACATTCCCGAATTGCGCTTTCGTGCTGTTGATGCGGATCTTGAGCGGAATGTTGTTGTCCATGGCTTCAAGCACGGATTCATCCGTAGGCTCCCCCATCACATTCACGAGAAATCCCGGTTCAGTCAGCCATTGTGTGCCGGCGGAATAATCCTGCATGTACACTCCCATAAACTGTTCACCTCTCATTTCGTCTGCATATTCCTGATAGAATTTTGTGAAAGCCGTTCGGAGTGTGAATTTGAATTCTTTGTCGTCCGGAGTGTATTCCACAAGTAGAATCGTTCCGGGCTTGAAATAGGTGAGAATCTTGAAAATGTCTGAATAACGTATGATTTCGTTGAGGTTAATTCCGACTTTCCCTGATTCCTTTTCATATTCGGAATCAATTGTCTCAGCTTCGATTTTTACACCATAGTTCGAACGTACCATGACCGGAATGATTGCCCCTGAGGAATATTTGCGCTTTGTCTCGACTATATTGGTCTTTATTCCGCTTTGGGCTCTGGTCATGAATGTCATTCCTTCCGATACGTCTTCCACGCATTCCGGTGTCTTCATATGGTCGCTTTTGGGAAGCATCAGGTTGACATTACGGCCGATCGAGATGTATTTGGTCATGTTGCCTGTAGATTTCAGCATGTCGGCCTTGTTCATTGGCGCGGAGAGTATCATACCCTTGGTGAAGAATATACTTCCTTTTCCTTCATACACACAGTCAAAGCCCTTGTCTGTCTCGAATTTTGTCCGGCTTAAATTATAAAGAAGTCTTATTGGTGTGAAGGATGCCTCATTTTCAATATCATCCCATTTCACCCCCAGAGTCTGGATCGGTGCGTTGCATACACAGTTGACTACCACCTCCACAAGACTGTCGGCGATATCGGTCTGTGGCATCTTGTGCGATATCACGAGTAGATTGATAAGTCGCATCAGAAGTTTCTGCTCGTCCTCGTTGATTTTCTGCGACACTATCAGTGCGGCAACCATTATTCTGTATGCAAGCGTGTCTGATATCTCCGTTTCTGAATTTTTCAACTTGAATTTCTTATTCGTCACAAAAGATGATGTCAGTGAGTTTTCCGAAAGTTCATAAGCCAGCTCTATCAGGTATCTGCATGTGGTGACGAATTCTCCCTCTCCCGACTCTTTTTTGCCATCGTATTGGTAGCGTCGTATATAAATCAGAAGCTTTTCGAAATTCTCTATTATGTACTCTTTTTTGATTTCAAGCCAAAAATCCGGTTGTGCTATTTTGTATCCGTTCATGGTTTATATTTAATTTGATTGTAAATATTTTAATTCATTTTTTCGAGAAGGGAAGGAAGAGCATCATGAAGTCTTATCAATTTTTCAGGCGCAGGAACGAATATCCGAATCTGTCGCAAGCCGCTCGTTCAAGCTCTTCACGAAATTGCGGAGCCGCTATGGAAATAAGCAGTTTCGCACGTTGAGCCACGTTCTTGCCTCTTAGGTCGACAGCTCCATATTCAGTCACTACATAGTTGGTCTGGAAACGTGTTGTCACCACTCCGGCACCTTCCGTCAGCACAGGTTTTATTTTATTTACCCCCTTCCCTGTGGTTGACAGCATCGCAAGGAAAGAAAGGCCGCCTTCTGAAAGCTGAGATCCGTAGACGAAATCATGCTGTCCGCCTATGCCCGAAAATATTTTTGTCCCTATTGAGTCAGCGCAGACTTGTCCTGTCAGATCTATCTCCAGACATGAGTTGATACTCATCACTTTGGGGTTTTGTGCGATGATGAAAGGATTGTTGGTCCAGGCAACGTCTTTGAAGATTATATTTCTGTTTCCGTCCATATAGTCATAGAGTTTTCTTGATCCCAATGCGAGAGATGCCACCGATTGTCCGGGCATGACCTTTTTCAGGCTGTTGTCGATCACTCCGGATTCAAGTAGAGGAAGCACTCCGTCGGTCATCGCTTCTGTATGCAATCCTAAGTGCCGATGATCTTTGAGTGCGCTGATCACGGCATTGGGTATTCCTCCAACTCCTATCTGAAGTGTGGCGCCGTCAGGAATAAGCTCAGCTATATAGCTGCCTATTTTCTTCTCAGCTTCGGTAGGAATTGCCGTAGGCACTTCTACGAGTGGATCGTCGACCATGACGGCGGCCGAGAGGTCGTTGATGCTGATTACCGGGTCGCCGTAGCTGAATGGCATATGCGGATTGATCTGGGCTATCACTCTGTCGGCACATTCCACTGCCGCCGTTGCCAGATCGGCGGAGACTCCGAAACTTACCAGCCCTTCTTCGTTGGGCATGGAGCAGTTGATCAATGCTACATCGACGCGGCAAGTCCCGTCGCGCATAAGGGCCGGCACTTCTCCCAGAAAACGCGGAATATAGCTGCCATAACCTTCTTGGATCCATCGTCTCACACCATTTGAGACGAAAAAACTCTCCACGTTGAAAGCTTCCTTATATTCCGGTCTGCAATAAGGGGCTTCACCTTTGCACACTGCAAAGGCGGAATAAAGCGTGACATTTCTGAGCTCATTGCCTCTGTCCGCTAATGCGCGGCAGAGCACTTCCGGTGTGGAAGTGCTCCCCTGAATGTAGACATGGTCGCCGTTTTCTATCAGTTTCACAGCCTCTCCGGCTGTCATATATCTTGGTTTATTGTTCATCTTTGAATCTCTTTAAACGTTGGTTCAAGGTCTCGAAATCTGCTTCATCCGACATTTTCGATACGCAGACACGCAGTCCGTTTTGTTCCGAACCTGTCGAACTCAGAGTTATTCCTGATACTCCATGACGCATGAGCTCAGCCTGCAATGTCTTGCCATCGAGATCTCCATAGCCTACGGTGAAGAAGAATCCGTCGGATATCGGAAGTTCTCCATCCTTGTCGTATACTATATGGAAACCGTTGTCCGTAAAGATCTTTTTCATTATCTCGGCACGACGTCCGTATTCTGAAGTCTCGGCTACGAAATTCAGTTTCCCATCGGCCGCAGCCTTCATCATCGCTGCCAAAGCGTGCTGTGCGGAATGAGATGTGCCTGAACTTGCGGTGTATAGCACGCCATATACATAAGCATCGCCAAAAGCCGGCATCTCGTAGAAGTCGCGCAGAAAATCATATTGACGTTCATACACGCTCTTGCTCATCGCCACTACAGCTATTCTCTCTCCGGCATAGCTGAAGATCTTTGAACCCGAGATCAGCATTATGTAGTTGTCTGTGTATCTGCCTACACTCGGGATGTATGGCGGCTCACCTGGATGTCCGAAATCTTTACGGAAGTCCATACCCATGTAGGCGTGGTCTTCAATCACGGTCACATCATGTTTGGTCGCCATGCGTCCGATGATGGCAAGTTCTTCTTCTGTCAGGTTTATCCAGGAGGGGTTGTTGGGATTGGAGAAAAGCATGGCGCAGACATTCCCTTTCGAGAGGAGTTCCTCAAGTTTCGCTTCGAGAGCTTTTCCTCTATAGTCGTAGATATCAAACTGCTCTATTCCTATACCCAGCACTTTCGCCTGATGTCTCTGAGCGGGAAAACCCGGATTGAAGAAGAGTACGGTGTCTCTGCCCGGTTGGCACTGGCTGAGTAAAAGCTGCAATGTGAAGCTCGCTTGCATCGACCCTACAGTTGGGATGATACATTTCTCAGGTATGTCGAGATTCATGAATCCCTTCACAAATTCAGAACCTGCTTTTTTCAGTTGAGGAATACCTCCGATCGGAGGATAGATATTGGCCACTCCCCTTTCCAGGGCTGCCTTTTCGGCCTCCACTCCTATTTTGAATGCCGGAAGGCCAGGATTGCCGAGTTCAAGATGGATGAATCTTTCTCCGGCCTCCTCTTCAAGCGCTTCCGACAGCGATACTATCTGGCGGATTGTAGCTGTCGAGATGTCCAAAATTCCAAGAGCGGCACTTGTCTTGTCTAAGGTGTCGTTTGTAAGTGGAAACATAACGTAATTATTTACTGGTTTAAACTGCTCGTTTTATTTATGTTTCAAGAAAGTTCCGACTGTGTCTTCTTGCGTCCTGCCCGGAATGCATTGATGTTGGCATCTACAACGGCTTCACCTTTCGATGCGAACACCGTGCGTATGGCATCTTCGATTTTAGACGATTCCATTTCTATGAAAGGAGACGCGGCTCCAAGAAGAACCATATTGCCGGATCTTGCGGTAGCCATTTCTTTCGCTACAGAATCCATGTCGAATGCAATGACTCTTCCAGACTGGCGGAGTTCTTCCTCAATCTTTTCCTTGTCAGGATAGTTTGGTATGTTGACGAAGTTGGCCGTAGAGGTCACTATCCAGCCATCGTGAGAAAGTGATGGCAGATATCTCAAGGCTTCCATAGGCTCCAGACTCACTATGAGATCTGCCTTTCCGGCAGGTATGAGATCTGAATGGATTGTATCTGACGATATTCTCAGGTTAGACTGTACATCGCCGCCCCGTTGGCTCATACCGTGTACTTCAGCCTGCTTTATATTGAGGTTTTCCTTGAGTGCAGCCACTCCCAGAATTGTGGCTATGCTGAGTATGCCTTGTCCGCCAACTCCGGCTAATATTATATCTGTTTTCACTGTTTATTTCTTTTTTGTTGGATGATGCTTGAAGGTCTGCTCTCTCAGTTGGCTGCGGTCTTCGGTCCGCGGTGTGCTCCGTGGCGTCTTGCTGTCTGGATGCATTCACGGCGGGATACCACCACCGAGAGGCCCTTATGGTCAATCGCATCCTTGAAAAGCTTCTTCATATCTTCCACGTTTTTCGGAAGGGCGTCAATAGTGTGCAGGTGTTCGGGAGCTACACCGAGTCCGAGACAAATTTGTTCGATTTTTCCGGTTCCTTGTGAATCCTGTCCGCCAGTCATGCCGGTTGTCAGGTTGTCTGAGATTATCACAAGCATGTCGCTGTCTTCATTGACAGCATCGAGGAGGCCTGTCATGCCTGAATGTGTGAATGTGGAGTCTCCGATCACGGCTACCGATGGATGAGTGCCGGCTTCTGAAGCTCCTTTGGCCATGGTGATCGACGCGCCCATGTCAAGTACGGTGTGAAGTGAGTTGAAAGGAGCGAGATAGCCTAACGTATAGCATCCGATGTCGCCGAATACACGCGGATTTTCATATTCAGCCAACACTTCGTTGAGAGCTTGATATACATCGCGGTGGCCGCATCCCTTGCACAGGGATGGAGGTCTGCTTACTACGATTTGACTGGCTTTTCTGGCTTCTTCTTTTTTCAGCGGTTCAAAATCGGGCTTCATGCTCATCAGGGCTTCTCTTACATTGTCGGGGTTCAGTTCTCCAGTCCTGACAATGGTTCCGTCAAATCTTCCGCAGATTTTTCCTTTCTCGTCAAGTATTCCACGCAGTGCCTTTTCAATGAAAGGTTGTCCTTCTTCGATGATCAGAACTTTCTCACATTCATTCATGAGTCTGCCAATCATCTTCTTCGGCAACGGATATTGTGAGATCTTGACGGTCGGAAACGGATTCTTGCCATCAAGTGCTTCATTCAGGTAATTAAAGGCGATACCGCTTGCTATGATACCGAGGGATTTGTCATAGCCATCAAGATATTTGTTGAAAGGCGACGACTCTGATGCTTCCTCAAGTTTCTTGTAGTCTTCGATAAGTGTCTTGTATCTTCTTCTTGAATTACCGGGCATCAGCACCCATTGACTTCCGTTTTCCGGATAATGAATCTTGTTTTCGTCTCGAGCCTCGCTGTCGGTATCCAGAGTGGCACGGGAGTGACTGAGTCTTGTCACCATTCTTACAATGACAGGAATACCATATTTTTCAGAGAGTTCGAATCCATGTGAAGCCATATCGTAGGCTTCCTGCTGATCTGAAGGCTCCAGCACCGGGATGAAGGCGAAATCTCCGTAGAAGCGGGAATCCTGCTCGTTTTGAGATGAGTGCATCGAGGGGTCATCGGCTACTGCTACAAGCATGCCTCCATTGGCTCCGGTCATTCCGGAATTCACAAAGGCATCGGCACAAGCATTCAGCCCTACATGTTTCATTGTCACTATGCTGCGTTTGCCGGCATAAGACATGCCGAGAGCTTCTTCATACGCAGTCTTTTCATTGGACGACCATCTCGAATGAATCTTGCGTTCGCAGGCCAGCGGACTGGCCTGAACGTATTCCATTATTTCCGTAGAGGGTGTCCCGGGATAGCCGTATGCGCCGCTCAGTCCCGAGTGGATTGCTCCCAATGCGAGAGCCTCATCGCCTAATAGCAGTTTTCTTAGCTTCATGTTTCATTTCTTTATATCCCATCCCCTTTCGATTGCAAAAATACTAAAATAATATGACATTATCAACTGTAAAAATATGTCGTAAAACATATTTTGCCAATCATGCTAAAGGGCTGTATTTGTTGATGTATATGTTTTTATTTCTTTTCAAAGCAAAAGTTTTTTATTAATTCTCTTTATGTTGTTATTTCGTTGTCTTTCTGTTCGGTCAGTAAAAAAAAGACTCCGGCTCCAGACATATTAAAAAAGCGTCTGGAGCCGGATAGTTTAGCCGTATGGTCTTTTACCTTGCTTGTCAGCGGATGAAAAGAAGCTCGCGGTATTTGGGGAGCGGCCAGATTTCGTTGTCCACCATCAGTTCGAGCGAATCGATGCTTTTTCTGATTTCTTCCATGGCCGGCACAATTGAGTCGTGATATGCGATGGCCTTGCTCCGCTCATCCGGCATGCGGTTGGCGATGTGGCGTTTGCCTACCATGTCTTCCACTCCATTGCGGATTTTGGAGATGTATTCCGACATCAGTTCGATGGCATTTAAGTCATGTGCCGCTACTTTCTGCATCTTCTCGCCTGAGAAGAGCTCTTTAATTTTATATACATTGTCGAGAAGTACGCTCTGGTAGCGTGTCGCAGCCGGAATGATGTGGTTGATGGCGAGATCGCCCAGAACGCGGCTCTCGATCTGCACCTTCTTACTGTACATTTCCCACTTCACTTCGTTGCGGGCTTCTATTTCTTTGCGCGAGAGCACTCTTGTACGCTCAAACATGCCGATTGATTCTTCTTTGGTGTAAGCATCATACATCAGAGGAGCGCTGCTTTCCACGTCAAGTCCGCGTCTGGCGGCTTCCTCTTTCCATTCGTCGCTGTAGCCGTTGCCATCGAAGTGTATTGCTTTCGATTCGATGACAAGTTTACGCATCTCTTTGAAAATAGCCTGGTTGCGAGGCTCTCCGGCTGCTACGCGCGCGTCCACTTTGTCTGCAAACTGGTTGAGCTGGTCGGCAACCGCAGCATTGAGCGCTATCATGGCAGAGGCGCAGTTGGCGGTGCTGCCCACAGCCCGGTATTCGAATCGGTTGCCTGTGAAAGCGAACGGACTTGTTCGGTTGCGGTCGGTGTTGTCGATCATGAGTTCAGGTATCTGGGCTATGTCAAGACGCACTTTGTCTTTTCCATCAAGCAAGATGTCTGCATCTTCTTCTGTTTTCTCGATGGAGTCGAGTATGCGGCTCAACTGTGTGCCCAGGAACATTGAGATGATGGCCGGAGGAGCTTCATTGGCTCCCAGCCGGTGGGCATTTGTGGCGGTCATTATCGAAGCTTTCAGAAGAGCGTTGTGCTTGTGGACAGCCGCCATTACATTCACTACGAATGTAATGAACTGAAGGTTGCTCTGAGCTGTCTTGCCTGGGGCGAAAAGGAGCACTCCTTTGTCTGTTCCAAGACTCCAGTTGTTATGTTTGCCACTACCGTTGATTCCGGCAAATGGCTTTTCATGAAGAAGAACCCTGAAATTGTGTTTTCTCGCCACTTCTGCAATCAGACTCATGAGAAGCTGGTTGTGGTCGTTGGCGAGGTTTGCTTCCTCATATATCGGAGCAAGCTCGAACTGATTGGGAGCCACTTCGTTATGACGGGTTTTTGCAGGTATGCCAAGTTTATGGCATTCTGTCTCCAGATCGAGCATGAAAGCTTCGACCCGCTGTGGAATGGCTCCGAAATAATGGTCTTCGAGCTGCTGATTTTTTGCAGACTCGTGTCCCATGAGTGTGCGTCCGGTCATTACGAGGTCGGGGCGGGCTGCATAGAGAGCTTCGTCTACGAGGAAATACTCCTGTTCCCATCCAAGATAAGATGTCACATGGTTCACGCTCGGATCAAAATAACGGGCCACTCGGGTTGCGGCTTTGTCTACAGAGTTCAGTGCCTTGAGCAACGGTGTCTTATAGTCAAGGCTCTCTCCTGTATAGGATATGAATACTGTGGGAATGCACAGTGTGTCGTTTAGGATGAAGGCTGGAGATGAAATATCCCAAGCAGAGTAGCCGCGAGCCTCAAAAGTGTTGCGGATGCCTCCGTTTGGGAAAGATGAAGCGTCGGGTTCTTGCTGCACAAGAAGCTTGCCGGTGAAAGTTTCGAGTACTCCTCCTTTGCCGTCATGGTCGATAAAGGAGTCGTGCTTTTCCGCAGTGCCTCCAGTCAGAGGGTGAAACCAGTGGGTATAGTGCCGTGCGCCGCTTTCGATTGCCCAGCGCTTCATTCCCTCTGCGACGCTGTCGGCAAGCGATAGACTTAAGGGTTTTTTATTGTCGATTGCGTCGACAAGTGCTTCATATGTCTTTTGGGGAAGATATTCGAACATCTTCTGGCGGTTGAAGACTTGCTTCGCGTAGTACTTGTTTACGCGTTCGGCTGGAAGTTTTACCTCAATGGGCTTGCGTGAGGAGGCCTCCTCAACGCTTTTAAACCTTAAATCTGACATCTTTATTAAAATTTTATATGACAAATCCGGAGCGGATCCGGGGATTATTTACCTGTTGACAAAAAAAGTCTTGTCTTTAACAATATTGTCAAATGTGAGAACCCTTCGATTTTCACTGTGCAAAATTATATAAAATATTTGAATCTTCAAAAATTAATACATTAAAAATTTATTGCGTCTCTCCTTGTAAGCATCTATTGTCTGCACTCTCTCGCATTTACAGGCTCAATAAATTGTCGGTGTGGGGATTTTATTGTAAATTTGCAGTGAAATAAGTTTATCCCTATGATAGAATTGTCAAAGACCAAGTTGAATACATATTCCCGCCTCGGAAGCAGGAAGCAACGAGAGAAACTCGGACTCTTTCTCGCCGAAGGGGCCAAATGCGTGGCCGATTCGGTCGGTTCTTTTCAAGTCGAAGCTATCATTCTGCTTGATTCAGCCGTTGTTGATGTATCGAAGTTCGACTCATTCCCTGTATTCTGTGTTACTGAATCGGATATGCGTCGCATTTCGCAGTTCCAGACTCTTCCTGAGGTAGTGGCGGTATGCAGAATTCCTGACTCAGTAGCGCTTGACGAGTCGCTCGTCGGAAAGTCATTGACCTTGATGCTCGATGCAGTGCAGGATCCTGGCAATCTCGGCACGATACTTCGTATAGCATCATGGTTCGGAATACCTCAGGTAGTTCTGGGTTCCGGTTGTGCTGACCCTTACAATCCGAAAGCTGTGCAGTCGTCCATGGGTGCGGTCGGAATGGTCCGGATAGTGCAGGCCGATATCCCGGCCGTAATCGACAGCCATCCCGGAATCCCTGTATGCGGGACTTTGCTCGATGGGAGCAATATCTATGAGACGGTACTCCCCTTGCCCGCGTTTGTGGTGATGGGAAACGAGGGTAATGGCCTCTGTGATGATGTGCGCAAAAGGGTAAATATGCCTCTCCTTATTCCAAGTTTCGCTGATGGTCCGCATGCCGAGTCGCTTAATGTGGCGGCTGCGACAGCAGTGACAGTTTCGGAATTCCTAAGACCAAAATCATTATGGCACAGATAAAGACAGTATATTTCTGCAGTTCTTGCGGACACGAGTCTCCGAAATGGATGGGGCGTTGCCCGTCGTGCGGGGAATGGAACACTTTTGTAGAAGAGAAAGTATCTGCAAAAAAAACGAGAAGCAAAGGTCTTCTCGTTTCCGAAGGAGCCCGACCTGTGAAACTTTCCGACATTCAGCCTCTTGACGAACCTCGCATCCACATGCCGTCGGATGAGCTTAACCGCGTGCTCGGAGGGGGACTTGTGGCCGGAAGCCTTACTCTTCTCGGTGGCGAACCGGGCATCGGTAAGTCAACTCTTCTCCTGCAGAATATTCTTTCCATACGCAATCGCAGGATCCTTTATGTCAGTGGGGAGGAATCGGCTTCCCAGCTGAAACTCCGTGCCGACCGTCTCGGAAAGGTATCTGACAATACTTTTATTCTTACAGAGACCCAGCTTGACCGCATTTTCACTCAGATTGAAAATGTAAAGCCTCAGCTTGTCGTGATCGACTCGATCCAGACCATAGCTTCGGCCGATATCGAGTCTGCCGCAGGAAGTGTCAGTCAGGTGCGTGAGTGTGCCGCCGCTTTGCTTCGATATGCGAAGTCTTCTGGTGTGCCGGTCATTCTTGTCGGCCACATCAATAAAGACGGTGCCATAGCCGGTCCGAAAGTGCTTGAGCACATCGTCGATACCGTAATTCAGTTTGAGGGCGACCGTCAGTATCTCTACCGCATTCTTCGTGCAATAAAGAATCGTTTCGGAAGCACCAACGAGATCGGCATCTATGAGATGGTGCAGCGAGGTCTGCGGGAGGTTAAGAATCCTTCTGAAATGCTACTCAGCGACAATCGTCAGGACGATATGAGCGGTATTGCTATCGGAGTGACCATCGATGGTGCCCGTCCGTTTCTTGTCGAGGTCCAGGCTCTTGTCTCTTCCGCGGCATATGGCACCCCCCAGCGTTCCGTCACAGGTTACGATCAGCGGCGTCTGAATATGCTGCTTGCCGTGCTTGAGAAACGGGCCCGTTTCAAGCTGGGGCAGAAAGATGTCTTTCTCAATATCGCCGGAGGGCTGAAAGTCACGGATCCGGCCCTTGATCTCGCCGTGGTCGCTGCTGTCATGTCGTCGAATTTCGATGTCTCGGTGCCACGCAATACGGCTTTTGCCGGAGAGGTCGGTCTTTCAGGTGAAATCCGCACAGTAACCCGTATCGACCAACGTGTCGCGGAAGCGGCCAAGCTCGGGTTTGATACTATCTTTATCCCTACAGGCAATCTGAAAGGCATTCACGATAAGTTTAATATAAACATAATAGAGGTCAACAAAGTGACAGATGTCTTCCGTCACATTTTCCAACAATAATAAATGAGGGGACGCGCCGATGCGAGTCCCCTCTCTTCTACCTCCGTTTTGCCGACGGAGTTTTTATGTCATTTTTGTCACAGAAGCTGTGCCGACCTGCGGATGAACTCCGAAAGAGCTGCGCCTTTGAGCAGTCCGCTCTGCAGCAGGGCAAGATCAATGATTTGTTTCACTTTGGGCTGATCGGAAGCATACTTGCTCACCTTCTCTTCAAGTTCAGCACGCAGCCGGGCTATTCTGTCGTTCTGTTCTTTCATTTCCGGCACTTTCTCATTCTTGTCCTGAGCCTCTTTCGATGCGTTGGCAATCTCATCGTTGAGTGTGCCTATTTCGGCAAGAAGTTTCTCACAGTCGCCTCCGATGGCAGCATATGCATCTTCTGCCACTTTCTTCACTGCTGCCTGATCCGTATTGATTGTCATCGAGTAGTTGGCAGGCATTTCTCCGTAGAATGACATTCCCGGCTGCATTGCCGCCATGTCTTTCATTCGGCGCATGAATTCATTCTGCGTCACGGTCGCAGGTGCCGCTTCAGCTGAAATGGACTCGAATCCTACCATGAACTGGGCGTTTTCCACATCCGGTATCTGCGACTTGAAGAGAATTGTCATCACTTCAGTCTGATCTGCGGTGAGGCCTGTGGCCTTTTCATCGGTTTTGCGTATCAGGCGTTCAGGTGTGTCGCTGTCAACCCGTACGAAACTTATGTTCTCGAGTTTGGATTCCAGAAGTCCTACCATATGGGGTTCAAGCTGCCCGTCGAGAAGAAGCACACTGTAGCCCTTGGCTTCAGCAGCCTCAATGTAGCTGTGCTGGCCGGTCTTGTCTGTCGCATAGAGATACACCAGACGCCCGTCTTTGTCTTTCTGTTCTCCCTCGGTCAGGGTGTGATATTCTTCGAGAGTGAAATATTTTCCTTCCACATCCTTGAGGAGATAGAATTTCTTAGCCGATTCGAAAAATTTCTCATCGGTCAGCATGCCGTATTCGATGAAGACCTTAATGTCATCCCATTTCTCTTCGAAAGCTTTGCGGTCGCTCTTGAACATGGAGTCAAGTTTCTCGGCCACTTTCTTAGAGATATATCCGGAGATTTTCTTGACGGCCGTGTCGGCTTGCAGATAGCTGCGGCTCACATTAAGAGGGATATCGGGAGAATCGATCACACCCTGCATAAGGGTCATGAACTCAGGCACTACTCCCTCCACCTGATCTGTGACATATACCTGGTTGCAGTAGAGCTGGATACGGTTCTTCTGGACATCGAAGTTATTCCTTATCTTCGGGAAATAAAGGATTCCGGTGAGGGTGAAAGGATAATCCACGTTGAGATGGATCCAGAACATGGGGTCATCCTGTCCGGGCATCAGTTCGTGGTAGAATTTAAGATAGTCATCGTCTTTGAGGTCGGAAGGCTTGCGTGTCCAGAGCGGTTCTGTGGCATTGATCACCTTGTCTTTGTCCGTGTCCTGCATCTGTCCGTCTTTCCATTCCTGCACCTTGCCTGAAATCACCGGGACCGGAAGGAAACGGCAATATTTCGTCAGAAGAGTGTCGATGCGGGCCTGTTCCAGAAATTCCTTGCTGTCATCATCAAGATAAAGTGTGATTTCTGTGCCGCGGTCTGACTTGTCGGTTTCCTCCATGGTGTATTCAGGACTCCCGTCACATGTCCAGAGCACTCCTCTGGCACCCTCTTTATACGACAGGGAGCGTATCTCCACTTTTTTCGACACCATGAAGGCCGAGTAGAATCCGAGGCCGAAGTGGCCGATGATGCTGTTGGCTGTATCCTTGTATTTCTGAAGGAATTCCTCGGCGCCTGAAAAGGCAATCTGATTGATGTATTTGTCTACATCATCGCGATCCATACCGATGCCACGGTCGGTAACGGTAAGCGTACCTTTGTTTTTGTCTACGGCAACCCGTACGTCAAGTGTGCCGAGTTCGCCCTTGAAGTCTCCGAAACTTGCCAGGGTGCGTATTTTTTGTGTTGCATCCACAGCGTTGCTCACAAGTTCGCGAAGGAATATCTCGTGGTCGCTATAGAGGAATTTTTTGATTACGGGGAAGATGTTTTCGGTCGTTACCCCAATTTTTCCTGTTGCCATTTCTATTTTGATTTGTTTATTTTAATAATTCTGATTGCGGCCGGTTGCATTTAAATATCCCGACATTACAATCCTTGATTCCATATCAATGATAGCATATTCCGTGCCAAAAATGTAAACGTCTCAGTCAAATCAAAAGTTTAAGGCCGAATGAAAAGAGCGGTCCGGAACAATCCGGGCCGCTCTTTTCTATATAATGCATCTGTATTTGAGATGCGTATTCTATGGCTGTCGTAGTTTAGAATACAACTTTGGTCGAGACCTTGTTGCCTTCTTTGTCTGAGTAGGTGAGCACGTATATGCCGTTCTTCACATTGGTGTTCACTGTGCCCTGAGCTTTGGCTGACTTGAAGAGCTGGCGGCCAGAGATGTCGCAGATGCGGAGGTCGCTTACGCTGCCGGTGATGGAGAGAATACCGCCACGGCTGGCCTTTACAATGGAGTTGTCAGCGTCTACTGCTTTTACTCCTGATCCCTTGAGGTCAGTGAAGAGATAGGTGATAAACTGCAGTTCCTGCATTTCGGCGTCTGGAAGCATGAAGGCAAACACGCCACCTGCTACTGTAGTGAAGTCGTCGCTTGCCGATACGATGCCGCTGACCACCATGCTGGTATATATTTCTTCGTATGTCTCCTCGTCATAACCTGTCAGAATGTCTGCTGTGAGATCTTCCTTTATCCATTCGGCAGCAGCCGGGTTGGACTCTGCCAGATATTCCTCAAAGGGAATGAAGTCCTCGCTGCCATGTCTGTAGGCATAGGAGACTGTCGGAAGTCCTGTCACGTATACGTTGGCGGGAGTGCAGGCAAGGATGTCGCCGTTGGCAAGAATCTGATGCCCCATTACATTAGAGTATTTTGATTCTATCTTTTCAAATGAGCCTGCCTCGATGTCGAAGATATAGTTGGTGTAGAATTCTTTCACACCCCAGCCCATTGGATCTGGTTCGTATCTCACAGCTGTCGAGACGAATTTGGTACCCTTCACGTTCATGGCGCATGCATTCTGGATAAAAGGAGTTGATTCATCGTAGATTTGTGCCCTTGCTTCGAGATATGCCATGTTCTTTGCGTCATAGATCGCCGCAGCTTCATTGTATTCGTTGTAGTACGCTTCGTATGCTGCATACTCTTCGGGACTCATGTAGTCTTCTAAATGGTTGTCGGGATAAAGGTCGTCCTGATAGCCGCTTTGCTGCCATGCAATATAGTCAGCCTCATACTTTTCCCGGTTCTCCGCAGTCATGTAGTCCTTGACCTCCGGCACTTTCATGTCGAACTCACCCGGGTTTTCCGGCAACACTATGTTGTTGGGATTCCAGAGGGATTCTGACGGAAGTGTGTATGACCATTCTCCGGAAGCATCCTGTCTGTAGACGATCGGATACATGTACATGCCTGAGTCATCCACAACCTGGCCAAGGATTGTCTTGCCATCCTCGCTGATCCAAATCGCGCTGCAGTATTGCGGCGCTGTGCCGATGAAGTCTTTATCAGGATGGGGAAGCAGGTTCACTTGTGTGTACTCACCGTTTTCGTCACGGTCCATGTACATTGGAACGTACATCATCTTCCTTTCGCTGTCTGATACCACACCGCATATCCGGCTTCCGTCAGGGGTGATGCCGTTGAGGGTCGAAAAATTGTAGTCGAAGAGGGCATCGACATAAATCATTTCATCTCCTTTAAAGAGAACTGACTCGTCAAGATAGGTCGAACCCACACATGTGCCGTCAAGAGCGATCATGTTTCCGTTGCCCAGATACACTTCCTCGAATACGCCTGCATATTCAGGACTCGTGGTTCTGTCATAAAGCAATGTTGAGCCGTCGGGGAGTTCGCCCGTAAGCCATTTGCCGTCGATCGACACATAACGTGCATAGAACATCGGCAGGATCTCCGGTGTGGTCGCTGCGTATGCGCCGGCTCCGGCCACACTCAGCATTCCTAATAGTAAAGCTTTCTTCATAAAGATTGTGTTAAGTTTTGCAAACATATTGATGTCAGAAAGATCGCGCTGTTCCTGAAAATCATTTCCGGAATATCTCAACCATCTTCTTCGATATTGCCTGCATGATTTGAATGATTTGATTATTGTTTGTAATTCTTTTAATATTTATTGTGGTCAATTTTTAAGACTATTCTTTATTTATATTTCACAAAGTTAATATTTTCTTTTGTTAAAATCCATCCGATCATATCATATCGGTTTAAAATTAACAATTATTAAGTATAATATGTGTATATTTCACAAAAATTAAGAATCCGCCTTAGGCTTACCGATGTTTTGTAAGCTTAAGGCGGATAACTTATTCTTGATGTATACCTTTCTGTGCGTATGTCCGATCAATCTTCTTTGTCCGGTGTATCTTCGGGTTCCGGCTTTGAAGATGTGAACTCGGTCATGCCCTGTCCGATGAGCAGATTGTACCAGTTGAAAAGTTTCTTGATATCTGTCGGATAAACACGTTCTCTGTCGAAGTCTTCTACAGATTTAGCGAACTCTTCACGAAGCCCTTCATTGTCGAGTGCTTTAACGTCGATGGGGTTGCCATTGTTACTGGCGTATACCCTGTCAAGGATTTCGCCAAGCGGAAGATCCTCGCCTGTAGTGTACATGGCGATGTCGCCAAGACATACTACCCTGTCGCGCTGACCGAGTGGGAAACGCTTTTTGCTCACCATGTCCTCCACGAGAAGTGTCCGTTTGTTGGAGGTGAGTATTTTGTATAGTCCCGGCTTGCCGGTGATTGAAAGAATATCTTTAAGCATGATTCTTTTTTTGTATTGATTAATCAATTGATTATTATCGTTTCTTATTCCCTTTCCGTGATTCACATATGAAAACGACGGTAAGACCCAGATTTTATCTCACAAGGGTGTATTCCACAGAATCGGAATGGAGCTTGGGCCTCACGGCGTTTGAGCCTTCGTTTTGTTCAATGTGAAGAGGTAGACGCTCCCCCATATGCGAAGATAGCTCATTGTAGTTTGCGACAACTCTTACCGGATGCGTGTCTTTTGAAAAGTCGCTCATGGGTACATAATAGCTGACTCTCGCTGTTGATGGAAAAAGTAGAAGGCTTTCACCTGGCGGCACATTGATTGCTGTCACTGTAATCACATCTTCTTTTACCACAAGAGGTTCTACATTGATCGCCACTTTCACTGCTGACGGTATCAGTCTTACTCCCTTGATAGTCTTGAGTTCCGATGTGAATTCCTTAGTCTGGTCGAGGTCCGTCTCGATATATGATTTGGTGAAGACTCTTGTCAATGTGTCAAGGATTTCCCTTGGCCCATATGCGGTCACCCTGGTTGGAGTGGAAGTCGGTGTGCCATAGACTACAAACCCGGCTCTTGCCCTTGCATCTACAGATACTTGTACAGGTACCTGTTTGCCAGGCCTGTCTGTATAGGTCAGACGCAGGGAGTCTATACTCGTGGATAATATTGTCGAGCCTGCCCCGAATGCTTCTTTCAGACCTACCATGATGTCTGACTTCGAGCATATCATGTGCCCGTTTTCAGCGAGGTCACGGAAACTCAAGATCAATGTCGGTGTCCTGAGCCAAGCTGTGCGCATCAGGTTCGAGCCTTTGTCTTTCACCTCCGCATGCAGATGTCTGGGTACATCCGAGATAAACGTGATGCTGTCCGGCTTATCTGTGATTTTCACATTTACAATACATCCGGTCTGCACCGAGTCATTGAGTGTCAGTATCAGCCAGAACAGGCCTGCTATGCCCACAAACACAAGAAAGAGCAGAATGCTCCGGAATCGTGATGAGTTCCGGAGTGCATTCGCCCATCTATTGAGTTTGACGGCCCAGCTAAACATATGCCAGTCTTATTGTAGACAATTACTGCTGTTTGTTGGGGTTTTCGCCATCGGGAAACACAGATGCCTTGTCAACTTTGATCTGTACGCCGGGCGCCACTTCGATCATCACAGTCGATTCGGCTATCTCTTTCAGTTTTCCGTGGATGCCACCGGCGGTCACTACGCGGTCGCCGGATTTCATTGCCTCGCGAGCTTTCTTGATTTCTTTCTGTTTTTTCTGCTGTGGCCTGATCATGAAAAAGTAGAAGATCACGATCATCGCCACAATCATGAGCAGTCCGCTCATGCTGCTGCCGCCTGCGGCGGCCTGGAGAAGGATGGAATTCATATATATTTATATTTTTGTTTTATTCAGTTATTCGAGTTGTCAAACCTTATTTCTTATCTTTCATACTTCTTGTTGACTGATTATTCGTCAACAGGTTTAATCTTCTTTCCTATAATTATATCCCGTGTAGATCCTTGCTCCGGATCATGACCGGGATATGAACGGCAGAGACCGTCATTTCCGAAGTTTGCCGGCCTCTTTGAGCTGGGTCAGCACCGCTCCGAGAAGACCGTTGATAAAGGCTCCGCTTTTGGCTGTGGAATAGCTCTTGGCTATTTCGATATATTCGTTGAGCGAGGCCTGGATCGGTATTTTCGGGAATGAAAGGATTTCTGCGAGCGCTGTCTGCATGATCACGACGTCCATATATGCCAGACGGTCTGATTCCCAATTCTGTGTGTTCAGCGCATCGTCTATATATTCGCGTGTTTCTTTCGATTTCTTCACCGTGGCTTCAAACAGCATCGCTCCGAACCTCTCGTCCTCATTGTCTTTGTACATGGGAAGTACCGGATCTTCAATCTTGCTTTCAGGATCAGATTCTTTTTCTTCGAACCTACGGAATGTTTTGATGACAAATTCACCCATGATATCCAGATCATCATTCCAGTACACCGATTTCTGCTCCATGAATTCTATAAATTCAGGATCTGTGAAGATAATGTTGCGCATTGCTTTCTTCCAGAATTCGCAGTCTTCATGCAGATCGGCAGTCGGATCCGACATATATTCGGCATAAAGTTCCGATCTGGTGATTTTTCCGAGCAAGTGCTTCAGAATGTCCCGGTCCTGTTCTGTCCATGATATTTTTGCTCTGTTTGCTTCTTCTCTGAGGGTTTCGGATGAACCGAGCAGTTTTACGAGCTCATTGTCGATAAACTTGGGGTTGGGGTTCATGTCCTCTTCCGTTCTCAGATAGCGCATCCGCCGCTCCTCAAGATCCACCTCCTGCTGGTATGTCAGGTCGATGGGCAGGGTAAGCAGACGTATATACAGTTCGCGTGATTTTTCCAGACTTGCCTTGAGCTCACCGAGACCTTCAGCCACATTATCCTGACTTGAGGCGAATTCGCGGAATGTCTCTTCCACCATCTCCTTTGCTCTGTCAACTCCTCTGAGCGAGTAGTTCTCGTATGCTTCAGCAAGCTTGGCGATTGTGCTGTCGGGCGAGATGAATGTCTTGAACAGGACTTGCCATATGGATGACTGTGCCACTTCATCGTTCATGAACTTTTTGTAGACAGCGGATGCTGATATCCGCTCAGCGAGGTCATCCACACAGGGCCTCAGCGGGAATGTGGCTGCATATTTGTTTTTCAGCGACTTGATGATATTGTCCGAATTGAGCCGCTTGATGAAGCGGGTGTCGGCCAGAGGGTACTTCTTATTTGCTCCCTTCACGCTTTCAGCAATCTTTATCATGAGATAAAGATAGTCAAGATACAGCGTGTATGCAAAACGTTTTTCTTTTGTCGGAGCCGAAGGTGTCGACTGCACTGCGAAATTGTTCTGCACAAGAAAATAGGAATAAAGCAGTTGCACCACCTTTATTCGTATTAGCACTCTATTTATCATAGATTCGTTTCGTTTATAAGCTGAAAAAAATGCATGTCGGCTCTCCTGCCGACACCGTTTACTGAACGGCAAAATTAATAAATTTAGTCGACTTATGCAAAAAAAACATAAGTTTTCCTTGTTTGTTCTCCCCTATCGTCTCCCCCATCACCTTACCTCACTGTGATTTCTGTGTTCCGTTGTCTTATTGCCTCGTAGATCATGACTCCTGCAGCCACCGAAACATTAAGCGAGCTGATCTCGCCTTTGATTGGAATAGCGGCAAGATCGTCTGCCTGTCTGAGCACTTCATCTGAGATGCCCGTTTCTTCTGCTCCCATCACTATCGCCACCGGCACTGTGAAATCGACACCTGAGTAGTCGCGCGCACCCTTTTCTGTAGCAGCCACAACTTTATAGCCATTATCTTTCAATTGTTTCACTGCATCCAGAGTAGATTTTTCCCTGCATACAGGGATGTGGAACAATGCTCCGGCTGAGGTCTTTACTGCATCTGCCGTGATTGATACGGAATTGTGAGAGGGTATCACGATGCCGTCAGCTCCCGCGCAGCAGGCCGTGCGGGCGATTGCTCCGAAATTACGTATGTCAGTCACTCCGTCGAGTACGACCACCAGCGGTGTCTTGCCTTCTTCATACAGACGCGGTATCAGGACGTCAAGCCTGTGATACGGCACCGCAGCAAGTATGGCTATCGCTCCCTGATGGTTCTTCATGGTTATCCGGTTGAGCTTTTCTATCGGAACCCGCTTCACGAGTACTCCGAACTCCTTAGCCTTCGAAAGAAGTTCTCTGGCAAGTTCGCCGTTGATATCTTTCTTTACAAGTACTTTGTCTATGTCTTTACCGGCTTCTATCGCTTCTATTATGGCGCGAAGTCCGAATATGTAGTCACTCTTTTCCATATGGGTTATGATTCTATATCCTTTTCCTGATATTTATTTTCGGGGTAGTGTCCGGATTTTCTGGTTATTTCCCGCTGAGGAGGGCCCGCGCGTTGTAAAGGGCTGCCTCATTGATTTCTTTTCCTGACAGCATGCGTGCTATCTCCCGCACTCTCTGTTCGGAATCAAGTACTTTCACATTGCTGACAGTCCGGTCGCCATTGTCGCGCTTGTATACAAGCAGGTGGGTCGATCCTTTTACAGCTACCTGTGGCAGATGTGTTATGGCCATCACTTGCATGTCTTGCGCCACTTCGGCCATCATCGATCCCATTCTGTCGGCTATGTCGCCCGATACTCCTGTGTCAATTTCATCAAAAATCACGGTGGGAAGTTTTAGTTTTCTGGCTGTGATAGCCTTTATGCAGAGCGTCAGTCTGGCCATTTCTCCGCCTGAGGCAGTCTGAGATATCGGCATAAGGGGTTGGTTCTTGTTAAAACTGCATAGGAATTCAACAGTGTCCCGACCCTCGCGGGTGAGTTTGCCTTGTGTCACGGTGGCGGTCATCTGGAGATTTTTCAATCCCAGATTCTTTGCCTTTTCAGTCAGGATCTTTTCAAATCGTGTGCTGGCTGAAATGCGTGTCTTGCTTAGTCTTTCAGCTTTGACCTTGAGTCTTTCCCCGAGGGCCTTGGCTTCAGTTTCCATACTGTTGAGCAGCGCTATGTCATCTTTCCCTCCGGAAGTATCATTCTTGAGAGATGCGTAAAGCGCAACAAGTTCGTCATAGTCTTTCACCTTGAATCGTTTCATCCCCTCGTAGAGATCTTTCATGCGCGAATCTACCTTGGCAAGTTTAATCGGATCAGATTCAATTCCGGATGCGAGATGGGCAAGAGTGTCACCGATGTCTTTCAGCTCTATGTGCAGGTTGCGCAGACGTTGGGTGATGGAGTCAGACGAGTCGTTGTCAAGTTGAGGAAATAGTGACATATCCACTCCCTCAAGGCGTGCAACCGCATCCCTGACAAGATTGAGGGCGCTTATTTCGGCTTGTGAGATGTCGTTGGCCGATTCGTAGAATCTTCCTCTGATGTCGTCGGCATCTGAGAGCAGGTCGTACATCTTCTCTACCTTTGCAAGCTCCCCTTCACGCGGATTGAGCTTGGAGAGCTGCTCAAGCTGAAAAGCGCGCAATGCCGCGCTCTCGCGGTTGCGTTCCATCGATTCCCGAAGTCTTTTTATCTTGCCGTGGAGCGTGGCGAAACGTCCGAAATCTTCCTTGTAGTCGGCAAGCAGGCTGGCATTGTCGGCTATTGAGTCAATGATCTTCAGTTGGTAGTCTGCTTGCGAAAGAAGTCTGTTGGCATGTTGCGAATGGATGTCGACCATTCCGCCGGCTATTTCCGTGAGCAGCGGAAGCGTCACGGGGGAGTCGTTGATGAAGGCCCGGCTTCTTCCGCTGGCCGACAACTCACGCCTGACTATTATCTGTCCGTCGTTCCAATCCAAATCATTAGCCTCGAAAATTTCTTTCAATGATCCTGCCACATTGTCAAATGATCCCTCTACCACCGCTTTGCCGGTGCGGTTGGCGAGTACCTTCAAGTCTGCTCTTTCGCCCATGAGCAGAGAGATGGCGCCCATCATCACCGACTTGCCGGCACCAGTCTCTCCGGTCAATATGGTCAGTCCGTCTGTGAGATTGATCTCCAGACTATCAATAAGCGCATAGTTCCGTATCGACAATTGCCTTAACATGACTCTTATTTTTAATTTTTCTCAATACTCTACATTCATGGCCTGCTCCTTCTTATCCCCCTCGATTATGATGAGGCTGGTGATGAATGCTATTCCTCTTCCCCTTTCTTTATCTTTGTCAATCGCTCATTGTCTGCAGGATATATAGGCTGCAATAGTTTGTAGACAGCGTCCCGCTCTGTCTGCGGCGCTTTGGAATAGATGTTCACCAACTCGTCCATTTTCGAATCTCTGAAGATGGATAGTGCCGCCGACATCGGATCTGCTTTGTACACTTTCTCCACAGCCGAAAGCGATTCCGTGATTGCATCCCTGCCCTTGTCAGGAGCAGTGACCATTTCGTCCAGACCTTTACGGTGGTAGTCATATAGAAGTTGCCTGATCGAGGAGGTTGAAGGAGACGTGAATGCGGTCAGCACCCCGCTCCGGTTCTTCGGGTCTTCGAAAGCCTTCCAGCCGATTTCACCTAAACTTTGCGATGCCTGCACGATCGACTCTGCACGATCGTAGAATGGTTGCCCTCCCAGTGGAGAAAAACTGTCGAAGTCAATGGCGAGGAAGAGATAGGCATAATAGTTCAGGATTGCAGTAAGATTGTTGTCAACAGTTGTTTCGTTGAATACGAGCGGTTCGCCTTCGCGGTATTCGAAACTTATTCGTGTGTCTTTGAAGTTGAAGAGCGTTGTGGTGTAGGTGGAGTTGTAGACCGGTCGTGACAACTGTACCTGGAGATCGCCGGCTATACGGTCGTCTGTGTATTCACTTACCGTAAGGTAGATGCGGCAGTCGAGTTTCTCGTTGTTCGCAAATGTCGCGTTGGAGAATTTCGTCTCGTTCATGTATTCCGTGATAGACTCCTTGAGCGTCTCAAACACTTGTTTGCTGCCCCCTTCTATCTTTTGTGCGTTCACCTCCACCTGGCAGTTCAGTTCCTGCGCCTGCGTCATTGCCACAGGCGAAAACATCAGGGCCAATGCCCCGCTTTTTATCATTCTCTCCAATTTCATTCCTTTTATACTGCCTTTATCCGGTAACTTTATTTTCCACTTTTTTGCTGCAGATTCTTTTACAGCACTGGTCCAGGATGTCAGAGGCCACTTCCCGTTTGCTTTTTGCAGGGAATTCAGTCTCCCCTCCGTCGCAGTCAAATATTGTCACGCGGTTGGTATCTTTGTTGAATCCGGCGAGAGGGTCGCGCAGTGAATTCAAAACAATCAGATCCATATTTTTGTTTCGCAACTTTCTTACGGCATTCTCACGCTCATGGTCTGTCTCGAGGGCAAATCCGACAATAGTCCTCTCCCCTTTTTTATTTCCCAGGGTCGCGGCAATATCCGGATTCTTGACCAGATGCAGAGTCAAGCCGTCGGTATTCTCCCGTTTGATCTTGCTGTCGGCACACTCCTCAGGATAATAGTCTGCCACAGCCGCTGAGAGGATGGCTATGTCGCATCCGCCGAATGCTTCTTCAGCGGCCGCAAGCATCTGGCGAGCACTTCTCACGTCGACGCGTTGAATGGCTCCGGGCGGTGTCGGCAGTGATACCGGGCCTGATACAAGCGTTACTTCTGCGCCGCGCGAAGCAGCCTCTTCGGCTATCGCAAATCCCATTTTCCCGCTTGAGTAGTTGCCGATGAATCTGACAGGATCGATATTCTCATAAGTAGGACCGGCCGTCACGAGCACTTTTTTCCCTTTAAGGTCCTCTTTGCGTGCGAAGTAAGCCTCTACTCTCCGCAGAATCTCGTCCGGTTCCTCCATGCGGCCTTTGCCGGTAAGGTGGCTTGCCAGTTCGCCGCTCCCGGGCTGGATTATCTCCACGCCGTCGCTCTTGAGAAGACGTATGTTGCGCTGTGTAGAGGGGTGGACCCACATGTCAAGGTCCATTGCCGGAGCCACCATCACGTGGCTTTTGGCCGAGAGGTAGGTAGTGATCAGCATGTTGTCCGCTACCCCGGATGCCATCTTGCCGATGGTTGAGGCCGTCGCGGGCGCTATCACCATAAGGTCCGACCATAGTCCGAGGTCTACGTGCGAGTGCCATTCGCCCGTATTTGCAGCAAAAAACTCAGATACAACGGGTTTGCCACTCAGAGCGGCAAGCGTTGCGGGGGTGATGAACTGCTTGCCGTTAGGCGTTATCACCACCTGCACCTCCGCTCCGGCCTTAATCAGAAGACGCAGCAGATAGGCGCTTTTGTATGCCGCGATGCCACCGGTGATTCCAAGCACTATATGTTTACCTTTCAGAGTCTGCTCCATTTGCTTTCCGGAATATTATGAAGATGTATTATCTTGTATATTCGTATTGCAACCTTCTCAGCTGATCCTTGGTTTCCTTGGGGAAATCACCCTGAAGGATCCACTGTATGAATCCGGGTTCGTGCCTTACCACGTCCCTCACTTTTTTCCCTTTGTTCTTGCCGAAATTGAAGATTGGTTCGTGATTTTCATCATAGATCATCCGGCCGGCGAGGTCGACATTGTTTCCGCCTCCGGAGAATTCAGCGAGAGCCTTGACATCGTTCTGAAGTTCGGGATATCGGTCGAGCTGGCCCAGAAGCACTTCGTAAGTGGCGCGTGTGTCTGCTGTTGCGGAATGTGCATCGTTAAGCTCCTTGCCGCAATAGAAGCGGTATGCGGCCACGAGAGTGCGCTGTTCCATCTTATGGAAAATCCCCTGCACATCGATGAAGTTGCGGCCCGCTACGTCGAAAGGCAGACCTGCTCTTCCGAACTCTTCTATCAGCAGCGGCACATCGAATTTGTTCGAATTATAGCCGGCGATGTCGCAGTCATCAAACACGTCATGGAGAGATTTTGCGATCTGGCGGAAAGTGGGTTCGTTTTTTACGTCCTCATCCGTTATGTGGTGTATCGCCGTGCTCGCTTCCGGTATGTGACGTTCAGGATTGATGCGGCGTGTCTTTTCCTCCGTGTGTCCGTCAGGAAAGAGTTTGATCAGAGATATCTCTACAATTCGGTCGCCGGTGACGCTGGTTCCTGTGGTCTCCAGATCGAAGAATATGATGGGGCGTGTCAGTTTCAGTTGCATTGTGTCTTGTCTCAAATTCTTAACTATATCATTCGATCACCTGCATTGGCATCTGCAGCATCACGACATTTTCGTTCTCACTCTGCTCAAAAGGCATGAAGAGTCCGGGGCGGCCTGGATCGGAAAGCTTCACTATTATCGAATCTCCGGGCAGGTTGTTGAGTACTTCGATCATATATACGGAATTGAATCCGATCGACATACGGTTCCCTTCATATGAGCATGCCACTCGTTCGTCTGCTTTTGTGCTGTAATCAAGATCCTGCGATTGCAGCAGCACTTCGTTTGCATCCATTGTCATCTTAACCAGACTCGATGCTTTGCTCGCAAATAGCGAGACCCTTCGCATACTTGCGAGAAGTACCTGACGGTCTACTGTCAGTTCATTGGGATTGTCGACAGGGATCACACGGTTATAGTTCGGGTAGTTGCCTTTCACAAACCGGCATCCGAGGCGGAAATCTCCAAAGGTGAAAATAGCGCTTTTCTCGTCTTTTCTTACATGCACCTGCTCTGTCTCCTTGCTCAGTAGACTTCTCAGTATTCCTGCCGGCTTGCCCGGCAATATGAAAGATGTTTCTCTGTTGGGATGGTAGCTGCTGTTGATATAGCGCACCAGTTTATGGGTGTCCGAGCCGACGAAGGTGATGTCTTGATCGTGAAAATCCCAGTACACACCCGTCATCATCGGGCGGATTGTCTCGGTGCTTATTGCGAAAAGTGTGTAGTCAAGCCCTTTCTGTATCACCTCCGCAGGGATTGTCATGTCCACGTAGAGGTCGTCAGTCTTGAAACTTTCCGGATATTCCGATGCGTCCACTCCCATGAATTCGAAGTGTCCGCCCGGGAAACGAAGGTCCACAGCACCGTTTTGTTCGTTGATATCGAATGTGAGGGGAAAACTTGCCACTTCCTTCACAACCTCCATCAGGCGCTTCGCATTGATTGCGATTTTGCCATCGCTTTCCTGATTGGTGATTTCCATCTTGGCGGTCATGACTGTCTCCTGATCCGAGCCTGTCACATATAGGGTGTCGCCTTTCACCTCAAGCAGAAAATTGTCAAGGATAGAGAGGGCGTTTTTTGCGTTTACGACCTTGCTTACAGCTGCTATCTGCTGCTGTATGGTCTTTCCGTGCACATTGAATATCATACTTGTATCTTTATGGTTTTTTTATTCGTTCAGTATTTGCTTAGATAGTGACGAAGCATGCTGTCGCAGCCTCGATCCTTATCATAAGATTTTGCCATGTGGCAGAATTCAATTTACAAAGATAACTAAAATATTCCGAATATGCAAAAAAATCCGCGCTCTTGAGAGAGCGCGGATTGCATATGTCGGTTGTGATGAGTCTGAGATTATTTCTCTTCTTCTGATTCAGCCACTACGCATACTGCGACTTCAGCATTTACATCGCGGTGGAACTTAACTGTGCAGGTGTATTCACCCACTGCCTTGATGGGGTTCTTGAGCGAGATGAGCTTGCGATCCACTTCGTGACCGAGTTTCTTGAACGCGTCAGCAATCTGTGCTGCGCCTACGCTGCCGTAGATCGCGCCGTTTGCTGCTGCCTTGGCCTCAATGGTCAAGGCTACGTCCTTGATTGCGTCGGCCTGAGCCTGTGCTTCAGCGAGGATTGCTGCAATCTTGTGTGCGCGCTGGCGCAGGTTTTCCTGGAGTTCCTTGAGGTTCGCGTCAGATGCAATCACTGCCTTGCCCTGCGGGATCAGGTAGTTGCGGCCGTAACCATCCTTCACTTCCACTACATCATCCTTGTAGCCGAGTTCGACTACGTTCTCTTTCAGAATAAGTTTCATATATAGCTTTCCGTTAAAATGGTTATTACTTCATTAAGTCAGTCACATAGGGAAGAAGAGCGAGGTGGCGTGCACGTTTTACGGCCTGAGCCACACGGCGCTGGAACTTCAGCGAAGTGCCGGTGATGCGACGGGGAAGGATTTTGCCCTGCTCGTTGAGGAACTTCTTGAGGAATTCAGGATCCTTGTAGTCGATATATTTGATACCGCTGCGTTTGAAACGGCAGTATTTCTTCTTACGTGTATCTACTGTAAGCGGGGTGAGGTAACGGATTTCGCTGTTTGCTGCCATGATTAAGCCTCCTTGTTTTCTGCTTCGGCGGGAGCCTCTGCTGTTTCACTTGCTTTTTTTGCTCTCAGGGCGCGGCGCTTTTCAGCATATTCCGCAGCATATTTGTCAAGACGGAATGTCAGGAAACGGATCACGCGCTCGTCGCGACGGTAAGCGATTTCAAGCTGCTTCACCAATGTGGGCGCGCCTTCGAATTCGAGAAGGCAGTAGAAGCCTGTTGATTTCTTCT